>Ga0208644_1000688_pt1 | contig 30005 bp, 44 predicted proteins | sample VirMetDEL_Nov_18_FD_184517 | JGI IMG/M metagenome (GOLD analysis project Ga0208644, IMG submission 184517) | Aqueous microbial communities from the Delaware River and Bay under freshwater to marine salinity gradient to study organic matter... | ecosystem: Environmental > Aquatic > Marine >...
TTGGATAAAAAATAAAAAAAGTTTATAACAAAACAATAAAAAATAGTTATATAGTTATGGAAACGTACAATGTTATTTTCAACGAAGAGGAAAACGAGGGGGTTTATGCAATTTCTTTGGTTTCTGAACCAGCTATCGGAGTTCAGTTTTTGGCTTTGGCAAAACAAAGGGAATTGAAATTGGCAACTGTAAATGAAGAGCAACGTATTTTGATGGGTGCTATATTAATCCCAAACCAACCAATATATAGAAACCAAGATGGACACGAATTTAATATAGTATTCCCAAAAGAAACGATTAAACAAGTTCAGCAAAATTTTGCTTTAAAAGGGTATCAAAATAATTCAACTATTGAGCATTCGGGAAAACAAATAGAGGATGTTACTTTTGTTGAAAGTTGGATAAAAGAGGATGAGGTACACGATAAGTCGGTGCATTATGGTTTTAATGAAGCGGTTGGCAGTTGGTTTGGTTTAATGAAAGTAAACAACGACCAAATTTGGAACGATTACGTTAAGACTGGAAAGGTTAAAGGCTTCTCAATTGATGGAGTTTTTGATATGGAAAAAGTAAATTTAAAAAGTGATTATAATATGAATTTAGAAACAATTGTTAACGCAATTAAAGAGGGTTTTGCTTCGGTAAAACTATCTCAAGAAGTTGCAACCGTTGAAGAAGTGCAAGTCGCTTTGGAAACGATGAAATTAAAAGATGGTGTAACCATTTTAGAAGCTGAAAGTTTTGAAGCTGGTCAACCAGTTTTTGTTTTAGCAGAAAATGGCGACAGAGTTCCCGCTCCAATTGGAGACCACGAACTTGAAGACGGAAGACTTTTGGTAATTACCGAAGAGGGTATGATTGCTGAAATTAAAGAAGCAATGGTTGAGGAGGTTGCTCCAGAGGTTGAGGTTAACGTTGATGCTGAAATGTCAAAAGAAGACCAATTCTCGGCTTTGGTTAAATCAATTGTTACTTCTATGAGTGTAGAAGTTGCAAAACAAATCGAAAACGTTAAGACTGAATTGTCGGCTCAAATCGCAGAGGTTAAAACTAATCAAGTTGAAGTTAAAGCATCAACAAAAGCAAAACCAGAAGTTGCTGAAACTTCAAACAAAAACGTGAAATTAACACGAAACCAAAAAATATTAAACAATCTTAAAAACTTAAATTAAAAAAAATGGCTACAACTACAACTGTAAGTTCAAACTATGCTGGTAAAGATGCTGGTATGATAATTGGTCAAGCGTTCAAAACAATTGACACAATCGAAAAGGGAGCGGTAACAATCGCTGAAAATGTAAATCATAAACTATCGTTAAGAAAAATCGCTTACACAGATGGCACAACTGCATACACTTGCGGATTTGCTCCAGCTGGTGCAATTGTTTTAAACGAAAACGTAATCGAGCCTTTCAAATTCAAAAATGATTTTGATGTTTGTAAAGAGGATTTCAGAGCAACTTGGTCTGATGGAATTATGGGAGGTGGTGCTTCAAACCCAACCGCTCCAAGTGATGTTATGGATGCAATCCAAGCGGAAGTTTTGGGTGCTATCGGGGAAAAATTAGAGTCTGACATTTGGACTTCAAGTTCAAATTTTGATGGATTCATTACATTATTTGATGCTGATGCTGATGTAAACAAACCAACTGCTGATGCAGTAGTTTCAGAGGCTAACGTTTTATCAGACTATTTAAAACCAGCTTTAAATGCTTTACCAATTGCATTGAGAAATAAAGATTTAGTTTTTGCAGTATCTCCAGATGTTGCTCAAGCTTACGGATTCTATCTTTCAACTCAAGGAATTGTTTACGGTAATGGAAACAGCGATTTCGCTTTAGCATTCGGAAGACATACATTAACAATCTTAAACGGACTTCCAGAGAATACAGTTGTAATTTACGAGAAGAAAAATTTAGTATTCGCAACTGGATTAACTGCTGACCATAACCAAGTTGCATTGGTTGACGAAGACGAAATCGGATTGCTTACTGGTAAAGTAAGAGGTAAAGTTGTTTACAACGTAGGAGTAGGATATTACAACCCATCTGAAATTGTTTACTTAACTTACGCAGTATAATACTAACCAAATAACCGCTCATTAATTTGAGCGGTTTTAAAAAATATAAAATATATGGCTTGTTTAATTAGCAAAGGAAAATTGCTTGGATGTAAAGACCAAAGAGGTGGTGTTAAAAATTTGTATTTTGCAAATTTTAGCGATTACGCTTTTGTTATTGCATCTCACGCAGTAACTTCTTTGGGAACTTTAGCAGAGGTTTTCAAATATGAAGTAAAAGCGACAACAAACGCTTTAACAGAAACTGGTACAAGTTCAGAGGATAATGGAACGTTTTTAAACGCTCAATCATTAGCCGTGACTTTGCCAAAATTAGGGGCTGATTTACAAGCCCAAGTACAATTGATTTGCGCTGGTCGACCTTACGTTTTCGTAGAGGATTATAATGGCAATATCGTATTACTTGGAGCAACAAATGGCACAATGTCAAGTTGCACAAAAGTAAGCGGAGGAGCAGGTACTGATTTAAGTGGGTATACCCTTACAATCGCATCGGAAGAAAGCAACTTATCTCCATTTTTGGATGCTACAACTAAAACCGCTCTTTACGCTTTAGTTAGCGATGTGGTAGTTTCTTAATAATTTTCTGTTTATTTCTATTTAAAAGACTACTTCGGTAGTCTTTTTTTGTTACAAAAACACTTTTTTTCGTTATATATATATGTGGATATTTAATATAACAGCACCTTACCAATTTAAGTGCATACCGAGAGGGTATAATTCTGGAGTAATTACGTTTTTTTTACGTGATGAACTAAAAGATATTACCCATACAGTCGATGTAAGTGCAATTTATTACCAAAATAACATTCTTACTTTGATTTTTAATGAGCCTATATTAAAAGAGGGGCAATCTTTTGAGGTAACAATCAATGAAAACGATAATTTAATATATAGAGGCAAGGCATACGCAACGGCTCAAACCGATTTGGAAAATTTTGAACTCAACAAAGGGGTTTTAAAAGTATAATTTTATGGAAAAATTAAAAGTAATAAATTTATCTAACTATATTAGACCAGAAATTAAGGAAGTTTCGGGCAAAAAGTGGGTATTAAATGGAAATAAAAATTCATTTTATCAAACAATTATAGATGCTTACAATGGTTCGCCTACAAATTCGGCAATTATAGATAGTTATTCACAATTCATTTATGGAAAGGGATTGACTTCAAAAGATAAAGGTACAAAGCCATCGCAATGGGCTTCTATTATTTCAATGCTTTCAAAAAAAGATTTGCGTAAAATTTGCAAAGATTTTGAAATGTTTGGAGAGGCATCTATGGAGGTTAAGTATGTGAATAACAAAATTCAAAGATGCTTTCACATTGCAAAGCAACGCATTGCTCCAGAGGTTGCAAATGAAGATGGCGACATTACTGGCTATTATTATTCTTATGATTTCTCAAATGTAAATAAATACAAGCCAGAGCGTTTTGATGCTTTTGGATATGGAGAGGGTTTAGGCGAAAGGTCAGAAATTTATGTATTTAACGATTACCAAGTAGGGCAATTTTATTATAGCAATCCAAGTTATGTTAGTGGGATTAGTTGGGCGAAAATGGAGGAAGAAATTTCCAACTACTCAATAAACCACATTCAAAAAGGTTTATCGTTTGGTCACATAATAAATATGAATAGCGGTGTTCAAGAAAGCGAGGAAACCATAATGGAAAACACTCGACAAATTCGTGAACATTTAACTGGAAGTTCAAACGCTGGTGCATTCTTTTTAAATTGGAATGATAACAAAGAAACAGAAATAACTATTTCGGCATTAGAGGTTAGCGATGCACATCAACAATATCAATTCTTAAGTACAGAAGCAAGGCAACAACTTTGCACGGCTCACAAATTAACCTCTCCGATGTTGGTAGGTATTAAAGAGGCTAACGGTTTTAGTTCAAATGCTGACGAAATCGAAGTCGGTTTCGCTGAATTAATGATTAATGTAATTAATCCAAAACAAGAAATTATTTTGGATGGTTTAATGGAAGTTTTTTCTGTTAACGGTATTTCAATGGATTTGCAATTTGAAAGTTTAAGAAGCGAAGAGCCTACAATTGTACAAAGCCCAACAATTGCAACGACTCAATTATCAAGTCAAAGTATTGACGATTTGGGAGAGGAAATAGATTTAAATGAGTGGGAACTTATAAGTTCAAACCCAGTTGATTATGATAACGAAAACGAGTTAGATGCTGAAACTGAAAGATTAAATAATATTTCAACTCAATTAATGAAAGTAGGATTAGCCTCCGTTTCCACTGGTACTGCAAGAACCAAAAGCGTTTCCGAGCAAGACACAAAATTATATATTACACGTTATCGATATTCTGGAAATCAAAATCCAGAAAGAGAATTTTGTAAAAAAATGATTAATGCTAAAAAATTATATAGAAAAGAGGACATAATGGAAATGAGCAACAGGAATGTAAATCCTGGCTTTGGTATGCATCCAAACCCCAATGAACCTTACGATATATTTTTATGGAAAGGTGGAGGGTTGCTTTCCGATGCTTTTCCTTATGGAACTTGTAAACATTTCTGGACACGTGAAATGTACCGAAAAATTGGAACTGGTAAAAACACAGCTGCCCAAACATCAACTCCAGCTGAAGTAAGAAAAGCGGGAGAAATTGCTCCAACTAATAACCCAAAGGTGTACATTGCACCACACGATATGTAATTATGGCAACTACTATATTATTAAAGGAAAATGAATTGACTAAAAACACCCCTTTGGGTGGAAATATCGATATTGATTTATATATCCCTTGCATTGCTGATGCTCAACGCACAAAATTAGAGGAAATTTTAGGCGAAACTTTATATCAAAAGATATGCGAGGATTTCGATAATGACGATTTGGTTGACGATTACCTAACTCTTTACGAGGATTACATAAAACCGTTTTTAATTTATCAAAGTGCCGTTGAATATTTGTTAATTGGTGCATACAAAATCAATAATAATGGTATTTTTAAAGCACAGCCAGAAAATTCGGTGGCAATTGACAAAACCGAAGTAGATTATTTGGTTAATAATATGCGTTTAAAAGCTGAAATGTACCAAGACAGAATGAGCCGTTGGTTAACTAAATTTCATTTACCAGAATATGTTAGCGATTCAAATAATATAGTTAACCCTTTACGCTCAAAAATGGTATGCGGTAAATGGTGGCTCGATAAACCATACTAAATATGCGTAAAATAGACAAGCGAACAGAGGAAAATATTAAAAAATTAAAACTATATTTAAGCAATGGCATCAACACTAAATTTAACGACAAAAAGAGGGGACACGTTCAAACAAACGGACTTTCAAATAAACATTAATTCAGTACCGTTGGATTTAACGGATGCCGTTATTAAAATGCAACTTCGCAAAGAAGCTGGAGCACCAATTGCACTTGAGCCAACCATTACAATATTTAATCCTACAAATGGACAGTTTTGTATTGACGAGCAGATTATAAACATTCAAGCGTGTGTTTATAAGTATGACATAGAATTAACTCAAGTAAGTGGAGAGGTTGATACTTGGGTTGGTGGTTTATTTGAAATTACTGACGATATAACACGATAAAATGAGCGATATAATTGACATAACAGTACAACAAACAACCGATGAGGTTTCTATTGTAGCAAATCCAAATAATTACATTATAAATGTAAATAGAGTTATTGGATGCAATGGATTATACGCTCAAACGGCTTTGGGTATTCCAATTGTTTACGAAAGTAGCGAAACCACATTAATAGGTAGCGGAGTTGGTAATTTATCTGTTCCAGCGTATGGGTTTAAAATAGGAGATTCATTTAAAGCTAAAATGTGTGGAACTATAAATTGCGGAAATAATGAAGTAATACATTTGAGAGTAAAATCAAATGGGGAAACAATTATCGATGCGTTAGAATATACATTGTCAAGTTGCACGAATAAATATTGGGATTTAGAACTTGATTTTACGGTTACAAAAATAGGTGTTTCTGGAGTTTCAGAATTATTTTCAAATGGAAGTTTTATCTATAACAAAAACGCATCAAATGCAATCGAGGGTATTAATTTCGGGAAAATAAGTAATACTAATTTTGACACAACTGTTGAAAATACAATTGAAATAACAGCTAAATGGATTACAAACAATGAAATTAATAAAATACAATCACAAAATTTTACACTAACAAAAACATATTAAAAATGAGTCAAGACATTAGAACAGACCACGATTATCAAGTTGCACAATTCGGAGATTTTGGTTTCAGAATTTTAACAGATGCCTCTGTTGTTGGGGAAAACTTCTCAACTATTATGGCATTAGAGGATAGCGATATTACAATTACATCAACAAGAGATGGCGATGCATCGGCATCAATTACATTAACCGCAGGAATGTCGGTTTATGGGGATTTGGCAGTAACCGCTTTAACTGGTAAAGTTATCGCCTACTTAAGAGAACAGTAATGTTAGGGTTAGGATTAGGGTTAAGTAAATACAATTTTTTTCTTAATCCTATAAAAAAACTAATAGATGCTTTTAAATTAAGTGTCGCTAATGATGGAGGAACATTTGAGGCGGAGGCTTGTTTAAGCGATACGTTAAAAAATTTAAAAAATATAAAATGAGTTTATTAGAACAAGCAAGTTTGATTGTAACACCAAACGCATATAAAGAGGATGTACTTTATTCGGTTGTTCCGAATGATAGAAGTGGCGATTTAGATGTAGTTCGTGCAACTACTGCAACGAGAGTAAATGCTGATGGACTTATTGAAGTAGTGCCAAAGAATTTATCAAGTTATTCAGAACAGTTTGATAATGCTTATTGGGGAAAGACTAATTCTACTGTAAATTCAAATTCAGCTATTTCTCCAAACGATACTTTAACGGCTGATAAATTTATTGAAAATAATGGGGATGGTAATAAATGGTTATATTTTACCCCTACAGTAACGGTAGGAAATAGTTATACTTATTCGGTATATGCTAAAAAAGGTGAAAGAGATTTTATTTATATAAATGCTTATTCAGGTACTAATAATATAACTTGGTTTAATCTAAATAATGGTACAATAGGAACATCACAAAATGGAGTTGCTACTATTACAAATTTAGGTAATGGTTGGTATAGATGTACTTTAAGCGTGATAGTGGCTTCGGGAATTCAATTTTTCTTACTTGGTGTTTCTAACGCTAATAATATAATGAATTATACTGGAGATGGAACTTCTGGACTTTATGTTTGGGGTGCTCAACTCGAAGCTGGTTCAACAGCGACAAGTTATTTTCCAACAACAGACAGATTAAACATTCCACGTTTAGACTATTCGGGAGGTGGTTGTCCGAGTATATTAGTTGAACCACAAAGGACTAATTTGTTGACTTATTCGGAACAGTTTGATGACGCGAGTTGGAGTAAAAATAATTCGACAATTACTTCAAATACTTCTATTGCTCCAAGCGGAATTACAACTGCTGATACTTTAGTAATCACAAGTGGTGGTCATTTATTAAAACAAGTAGGATATTCTTCGGTATCAGGTCAATCTGTTAGTATTTCAATATTTGCTAAAAATCAAACTACAAACTTTTTAACTTTTGGGGGTGCTACAATAGCAGGTACTGATGTTTATACTATTCAAAATTATGGTAATGGTTGGTATCGTCATATAAGAACAAGAACTTTTACTGCAACATCGACTGGTCTAATTCAATTTATTATTTATAATCAAGTAGGAACACATATTATTTGGGGTGCACAATTAGAAGCAGGTTCAAACGCTACATCTTACATCCCAACTGTTGCAAGTACTGTAACAAGAAATGCTGATGTTATTAGTAAGACTGGGATTAGTGGGTTAATAGGGCAAACAGAGGGAACTATTTTTGTTGATTTTAACAAAAAAAATAATATTGAATCAATAATTTCTATAGACGATGCATCATCAAATAATAGAATATTTCTTGAATCTACTGGAGCAAATAATGTAAAATTAAGATTTATAAGTGGGGGTGTGACTACAGTAGACAATACAAGTTCAATTTTAATAGATGGAAAAAATAAAATAGCTATTGGTTATGCAAACAATGATGTTGTTATGTATCACAATGGAGTTCAGATTTTTTTAGACAATACGGCTACAATACCAAGTACTTCTGTAATAAGACTCGGAACTAATGTAACTAATTTATTCCAATTAAATAATGGTATAAATTCAGCACAACTCTATAAAACAAGATTAACAAACGCAGAATTACAAGCATTAACAACATTATAAATTATATAAAAATGAATATATACAAACTAAATTACACAGACAAAGAAACAGCAATAGCTGACTTAATTGCAAAAGGGGTTTACATTAATACAGAGGATGGACTTGTTTACGGACAAGGTATTCAAGCTATTGTTGAGATAGGACTGATTGTTTTAGAAAACCCAACTTTTGACGATGAGGGCAACGAATTAACTCCAGCGGTTTACGCCGATGGATATGCTTACGATGTAATGTCGGAGCAAGAAATTGTTTTTGAAAATCAAATATTCCCAAACACTCCACGACATAGCTTCTCTGGGTACAATGAAATAAAAGATGAGCAAGGAGCAATTTGATAGAATTTTAAGTAAATGGATTTCCCGTAAGCTACTCGTTTTTGTAGTAGCTTGTGGGGGTTTATTTAGCGGACAATTGACCTCATCCGATTGGGTTATAATTGCAACGGCTTACATAGGGATTGAGGGAATTACAAATATAGTTGAAAAATTGAAAAAATGATTGATAATTTAAAACTTTACATATTAAATACTGGTGTTTTTTTAATATCTTTAAGCAAGATAGAAGCAAGTTTAAAAGTAGTATTACTATTGTTTTCTATTGCCTATACTGGAATGAAAATTTATGACTGGATAAAAAATAGGAAAAATGGAGATAAAGATTAAAAGATTACACCGAACAGACCACTCAACTATTGGGGAATTATCAATCGATGGAAAATTTGAGTGCTTTACTTTGGAGGATATTGAGCGAGATGTTAAAATAAAATCGGAAACAGCAATCCCAAAAGGTACTTATAAAGTAATTATAAATAGGTCAAACCGATTTAAAAGGCTTTTACCTTTGCTTTTAAACGTACCAAATTTCGAGGGGATAAGAATACACTCTGGAAATACAAACCACGACACGGAGGGGTGTATTTTAGTGGGATTAACACGCTCTCAAGATTTCATAGGTCAATCACGTAAGGCATTTAATAAATTATTTAAAAAGATGCAAAACGTTGAAAATATAACTATTACCATTTCGTAATAAAAAATTATATATATTTGTAAAAAAACAAATATGATTTCAAAATTTATAAAATTTGATTTTCAGTTAAAAAATTTTTTACACGATAATGAAAATTTAGGAGACGCCCAAGTAAAAGATTTACTGGTACAATCCGAGAATTTAATTTTAAATGCTACCGATGCCAAAGCATTAAAGCAATACATTAGAAGAAACAGAAAGCGATTTTTAGACGATTACGAGGGTATTTATAACTCAACCGATTCGCTGGATATTGATACGACTTCGGTTAAGCATTTATGGGTAAAAAACAAGGAGGTTTCTGCATTTGTTAAAAACCCAAATTATATTGAAAGCCAAATAACAAACATTGCCACGCTTCGTGATGACTTAATAACTGATTTGCAAAAATATTCGCCAAAGTTCCCCAAATTGGAACGAGTAGAAAACAAAGACAGTTATTTATTGGTAATCGACCCTGCGGACATACACATTGGCAAACTATGCACATCGTTTGAAAGTGGCGAAAATTATAATAATCAAATAGCAGTACAAAGAGTACTTGAGGGTGTAAAATCTATTTTACAAAAGGTTAGTTCATTTCATATTGATAAAATTTTATTCATTGGCGGAAACGACATCTTACACATTGACAACCCCAATCGGACTACTACAAGCGGAACACCTCAAGACACGGATGGAATGTGGCATAGTAATTTTTTAATCGCAAAACAATTATATATTGATGTGTTAGAAATACTTTTATCGGTTGCCGATGTACATTTTACATTTAATCCATCAAATCACGACTATACAAATGGTTTTTTTCTGGCTCAAGTAATTGAAACCTATTTTAAAAATTGTGATAACATAACTTTTGACACCTCAATAGCACATAGAAAGGGATTTAGATATTACAATAACTTAATTGGAACGACTCACGGAGATGGAGCGAAACAAATCGATTTACCTCTATTGATGGCGGTTGAATTTCCAACCGAATGGAGTCAAACAAAACATCGATACATATATACGCATCACGTACACCATAAAACAAGTAAAGATTATGCAGGTATAACTATCGAAAGTTTAAGGAGTCCAAGTGGCACGGATAGTTGGCATCACAGAAACGGCTACCAACACGCACCAAAAGCGGTTGAAGCTTTTTTGCACTCAAAAGAACACGGACAGATTATGAGATTAACACATATATTTTAAAATTATGAAGTACTTTTTTATATTATTACTATTCGTTGGGTGTGGCTCTCGAAAGGTTAACAAAACAAATACCGAAATAAAGGAAATTTCCGAAATATCGGTAATCGATTCTACTAAAAAAGTAATTCAAACTAATTCAATCAATGAAATACAAAGTAATGAGTTTGAAATAGTACCAATTGACACCCTTAAGCCGATTATTATTGTAGATAGTCAAGGCAAAAAGACTTCCTATTTAAACGCTAAAATTAAAAGCAAAAGCGAAATAAGCCTAAATAAGACACAAAAAAAAGAAACAGTACAAAGTAGTGTAAAAACAAATATAAAAGCCTTAAAACAAACAAAACAAGCCGAAAAACAAATAGAACGCAAAGAAAGCCTTATCACTTCATTATGGTGGCTTTGGTTGTTACTTATTCTCTTATTTATTTCCTACAAATTTAGATAGTTCTCTATTTAGAATTAATATAAATAACATATATTTTTTAATTTATTGTTGTTTAATTAATTTATTGTTATATATTTGTACTCAACAAAACAAAACAAATATGAAAACATTTTTATCAAAAGCAAAGTACCAACACGCATTCGCATTTATTATGGCGGTGTATTTTTTAACTCAATTAATATTTAGAACGTAATGAAAACACTTTTAGAAAAATTAACTCCAGAGGCATTGGCTCAATTAGACAAAGAGGCAATAAACTTCCCTGCAACAGTTGAAAGGTTGAAAAAAGAATTAAACCAATACCATCATTTTTTAGAATTGTCAATGGGGGATATTCTAACTTTAGTAAGGATAACAAATACCAATTTAGATGTGGTATCAATTAAAAAGTTATTTATATGAGAAAATTTTTAATATATTATTTTAGAGAAATAAATGACGAGTGCCACGATTGTGAGTTGGAAGTACAAGGAGAAAATATAGTTAACGCATTAGAGAATTTTTATAAATTAAACATCGTTTTAAAACGAGTTTATAAAGTTGAGCAAATATGAATGAAAGAAACGCTGGGCGTAAGTCTAAATTTAAAGAGGGTACAAAAACAAAAATTTTGCACAAATTAATACCAGTAGAGGCAGAGAATCAAATAAAATTATTAATAGAAAAACAAATAGAAAAATGGAAACGAATTTAAAAGAAATTAAAAAGTTTGACAAATGGATGAGAAAGGTAATCCAGTCAGTTTATTATGCTGACAATGAACAAATGTGTAATGCATATCAAAAAATTAATTAAAATGAAAGTAGAAATAAAAAATAGATTTACAGAAGAAGTTATTTATACATTTAAATCAGAAAATGCGACTATAAAAGACGCTTTAATTGACGCTATAAAAAATAGAGCTGATTTATCGAGAGCTAATTTATCTGGAGTTGTTTTATCGGGAGCTTATTTATCGGGAGCTGATTTATCAAGAGCTAATTTATCGGGAGCTAATTTATCTGGAGCTAATTTATCTGGAGCTAATTTATCGAGAGCTAATTTATCGGGAGCTGATTTATCGGGAGCTTATTTATTTGAAACTAATTTATCGGAAGCTGATTTATCGAGAGCTAATTTATCTGGAGTTGTTTTATCGGGAGCTGATTTATCGGAAGCTGATTTAATGGGAGCTGATTTATCTGGAGCTAATTTAATTGGAGTTAATTTAATTGGAGTTAATTTAAGGGGGGCTTATTTGTTTGGAGCTAATTTATCGGGAGCTGATTTATCGGGAGCTAATTTGATTGGAGTTAATTTAAGGGGAGCTTATTTACAGCCATTTTGCAAGTGGAATGTTTCTATTATAGATGAAAAAATAAAAATTGGTTGTAAAATAAAAAGTATTGAAGAATGGGAATTGTTTTTTAATTCAGATGAAGAGTACGAAACAAAAAGAGGTACTGAAGAATTTAAAAAAATTCAAGCAGTATTTGAATGCTATAAAACATATATTAACTTTTTAAAAAAATAAATTAAAATGGGACAAAGTGCAGTAAGATTTTTAGAGAACTCTGAACAATTATCAATGATGTATGAGCCAACTTTTACTAAAAAAGATGCAATATTAACTGGTAAAAGAATGGTCGACAACGTAATCGAGAGCGGAGAGATTGACAAACACGAATTTATGGCTAATATTTGCCGATTAAAAGAAGTAGTAAACTCCGCAGACACCGAAATGAGGAAACACTTACCAGAGGAAAAGGTAAATGTTTACGGTGTTGATTTCACACCAGTAAACGGTGGTAATACGATTAATTATGCAGAGGATGAGGTTTGGTCAACTATTAAAGCCGATTTGGATGCAAGGACTGAACAATTGAAAATGGCTCAAAAGCAAGACACATTTGACGCCTATGGTAACCAAGTACCAAAAGTATCAACAACTCCAAGAAAATCAAGTATAACATTAAAATTTTAAAAAATGACACCGAAATTATATATGAAAGAGGGGCAAAAAGTAAGATTACGACACGATTGCGAATTTGCAAAAGAAGCAAATAGACACAATCCAACAGAGGTAACTGGTGTAATCGTAGAAATAGGGAATTACAACCAAGATAGAAAGAGAACAAGGGATTTACCAGTTGTTGTTGATTGGGGTGGATTTACCAATACATATAAATTCATTCATTTGTACGAAGTATGAAGCACTCAAATTTATACCGAATAAAAAGAGTAATGACTTTCTATTATAATAGAGGCGTTAATTCCGAGAGAGTGAATAATTTATATAGGAAAATATTAAAACAATGGCAAAAATAATAATCAGCAATCAAAAAAGAAAAATTTTACTTTTGGAGTATTATTTTATTTTCCAAAATAATGGAATAAAAAGCGTAGCCGAAGACTTAAATGTAAGCTATTCAGTGCTTCAAAGATTAGTGAAAGATTATAAAAAAAATGATGGTTTAATTATAAAGTCAGCATTATAATTACTATATTTGTAATTCATAATACCGATGCAAGGGGTGGGCATCTTAATTTCGCTCCATAAATAAAATAAAATTATGAGTACTTCAAACCGCAGACAAGCGTTTGCACAACCACAAACAAATCCAGCTACAAAATTTATCGACTGGAAATCAAACGACAAATGTTTTAATTATTATGACAAAGAAACAAAAGAAAATGTCGCTTTGCCATTACCGTTTAAATTTTTAGTCCTTGACGAATTGCACACAGTGAAAGGTTGGAATGATGCAACCCAGTCAGCAATTTATTCTAACGAGGTTAAATGGATTTCAAAAGACATAATGACCGTTAAACCATTTAAAGGTAACGAAATTGCAAAAGGTCTTTATAAAGATATTAAAGAGAAAATCAAATCGGCTGGGGCTCATTATGTAAAAAGTATTTATGTAATGCTTGAGGATGGCTCAATCGCTAATTTACAATTAAAAGGAGCATCGTGTCAATCTTATGGAGATTTTACCGCAAAGACACGTTCACGTTTAACAGACGAGTGGGTTGAGGTTACTAACTTTGTAGAGGGTAAAAAAGGAGCGGTAAAATACACAGTTCCAGAGTTTAAATTTAAAAACTCAATATCGGATGCCGAAGCCGATTTGGCAGACGAGGCTTTCAATACATTAGAGGCTTATCTTAAAACATATCTAACTAAAGCTGACCCTATCAATATCGAGGTAGTTGATGAGGAAATTATAGATGACGACTTGGAATTTTAAAAATATTCTGTTTTGTTTTTTAAGGGAGGTGTAATTACCTCCCTTTTTTTATGTCAATAGTACACATTTTTGCGGTTTTCCTATACCCTCTTAAGAAAACATTTTTTTATTTTATAGGGGGGGGTACTTTTTGTAAAAAAATGTGTACTATGTGTACTATTTTAAAAAAAAATAAAAAAAAATTTGTATATTAAATATTTATTTATATATTTGCATAACTACGACAATAAAAAAACATTATAAAAAGGGATAATGAAGCCAGTGTCGTAGTTGGTGGATTTATCCCTTTTAACTTTTAAACTATGACAGTATCAGTATTCAAAGACTTGTATAAGTCAACCGATGTACCATTCCACGTACCAATCGAAAAAATCATTAAACGGATTAAACAAGGAACTTCCAAAGAAATTGTAGAGTTAGTTCGTAATGGACAAAAAGAATTTAAAAGCAAATTACCTTGTATTTTATTTGGAGGTATATTTAACGAAAGAAATTCAAATTCACTTCAACAACATTCGGGGTTAATGGTTGTTGATTTTGATAAATACCCAAATAAAGAAACGATGTTATCTCAATTGGAATTGTTAAAAGAAAACAAGCATTTTGTTTTATTATTTATATCTCCCTCTGGAATTGGAATTAAGGGCGTTTTAAAGGTATCAAATGAATTAACAAAGGAAACGCACCCAAAAGTATTTAAAGAGTTTAATAAGCTATTTAATTACGATTATTTCGACATTTCAAACTCAAACGTTGATAGGGTTTGTTTTGAGTCGTATGACCCAAATATTTACGTTAATTTAGAAGCTGAAATATTTAACCCTATTTTAAAAGAGGAGGGTTTTAATGTATCGGAGCGTGTTCCTCTTTTACCAATTACTGACCAAGACAAAATCATTTCCAAAATAATGGAGTGGAATTGGAATAAGGATTTTAGAGAGGGAGAGCGAAATGCTTTTATATTTGATTTGGCTGGTGCTTTTTGTGAGTATGGTGTTTCACAAATTAATGCAGAGGGGTATATTTTAAACAATGTAGTAATCGGGGATTTTTCAGAAAACGAAGCAAAGACAACTATTAAATCAGCATACAAAAAAAGAAACTTTGATACCAAATACTTTGAAAATTATAATAAAATTGACTCCATAAAAATAGACCTTAAAAAAGGTAAAAAGGAAGTCATTGAAAAATACAGTATATCGGAGGGTACTTTTAACGAAATAAAGGAAGCATCCGAACACGAAGACTTTTGGCATTATACCGAAAAAAATAAAATTGGTATTTCGCCTTTAAAATATAAATTATTTTTGGAGCGGAATGGATTTAAAAAGTATTTTCAATCGGAGGCACAAAAGGCAACTTGGATTTATATAACTTCAAATAAAGTAATTGAAACCTCAACCGAAAAAATAAAAGACTTCGTTTTAAATTATTTAACCGAGAGGGGCGAGTTTGACATTTGGAATTACTGCGCATCTTATCAAAATCTATTTTCAGAAAATTATCTTTCAATGATTGATAGTGTTGAGTTAATGATGTTGAAAGACACTAAAAATAAATCTTTTATCGCATTTAACAACGGTATTTTAGAAGTTACCAAAGACTCGATTAAATTAGTTGATTATATAGATGTCGATGGGTATGTTTGGAAATCTCAAATAATAGATAGGGATTTTATAGAGGTTGAGGATTTTCAAAATGAATATTCAACCTTTATAAATAATATAAGTAGTAATGAGCCAATCGCAATTGAATGTGTCATCGGGTACTTATTATCAACTTACAAAAATAAAATGAATAACAAGGCTATAATCTTAAACGATGAGGTTATAAGCGAAAATCCAGAGGGGGGGACTGGTAAAGGTTTATTTGTACAAGGTCTAAAACAAATTCGTAATATTTCAATTTTGGATGGCAAAAGCTTTGATGATAAAAAAAGTTTCCCCTACCAAACAGTAAGTCCAGAAACTCAAGTACTGGTTTTTGACGATGTTAAAAAGAATTTTGACTTTGAAAGTAAATTTAGTTTAGTAACAGAGGGTATAACTCTGGAGCGTAAAAACAAAGATGCAATAAAATTAAAAGTTGAGGAAAGTCCTAAAATGATTTTAAGTACCAACTATGCAATAAAGGGAGAGGGTAATTCACACGATAGGAGGAGGCACGAAATTGAGTTCGCCCAATTTTATGGTAAGACTTTAACGCCTTATGATGAATTTGGTAAACAATTATTTGATGATTGGGATGAGGTTGACTATAAAAAATTTGATAATTATATGGTTTACTGTTTGCAATCTTATTTAAAATTGGGGTTAGTACCTCAAAACGCCAAAAATATTAAAATGAGAAAATTCATTGCCGAAACTTCGATGGAGTTTTTGGAATGGGTAAAAGACAAAGACAATGTTTCGCATAACGATAGGCTTGAGAAATCACTTTATTTTAATAATTTTATAAACGATTATCAAGATTATAAAAAATGGCTCACAAATAAAAAGTTTAATATTTGGGTACAAAAATATTGCAACTTTATAGGTGCAGAATATTTAGAGGGCAATACAAATGGATTGCGATGGTTCACAATAAAAACTGGTCAACTTAACGAGGTTGACGATATAGCTTTTTAGTTTAAAAACTAAAGTTTTTAAGAAAAATTTTTAATTATTAAATTAAATTTTATATATTTGTAAAAGTAGAGTCGTCGCTACAATAATAATATTACAAAAATCCCACAATGATAAAGACGACGACCTTTTGATTTGTGGGTTTTTATTTTTATGGATATTAAAATAGGAATTTATAAAATAACTTCTCCAAGTGGAAAAATTTACATAGGACAAAGTATTAATATTTTTAAAAGATGGGTATATCATAAAAAATTATATTCTAATCAAACTCCAAAACTTTATTTATCATTAAAAAAATATGGATTTGAAAATCATAAATTTGAAATTATTGAAATTTGTAAAATTGAAGAATTAAATATAAAGGAAAGATATTGGCAAGAATATTTTAATTCAATTGAAAATGGATTAAATTGTATTTATACAAAATCAAATGATAAAAGTGGTAAATTAAGTGAAGATACAAAAAGAAAAATATCTCAATCTCAAATTGGAAAAGTTATAAGTAATGAATGTAGAATAAAATTAAAATTATGTAATTTAAATAAAAAGCAATCAAATGAAACTATTGAAAAAAGAGTATCTAAATTAAGAGGTAAAAATATTCCTGATTGGCAAAAATTATTTTTAAGTAAAAGTAGATTAAAAAATAAAAATCCATTTTTTGGTAAAAATCATTCTGAAATTTCAAAAAACAAAATGAGAGAAAAATTAAAAGGAAATAAAAATTATTTATATAAGCCAATTATTAATATTGAAACTGGAATATATTACGATACTTTAGAAGAAGCATCAAAAACAATAAGCTGGGATAAAAAAAAATTATGGTCTCACTTATCAATTTATAAAAAAAATAATACATTTTTTAGATATGCTTAAATTAAGAGATTATCAAACAAAATTATCAACTAAAGGAGTTGAAATTCTAAAACAAAAAAAAATAGTTTATTATTGCTGTGAAGTCAGAACAGGAAAAACTTTGATTGCTTTAAATACCGCAAAGCTATTCGGGGCAAAAAAAATATTATTTATTACAAAGAAAAAAGCAATTTCATCAATTCAATGGGATTATGATAATTTTGGATTTGATTTTCAAATCGTAATTATTAACGACCAAAGTTTGCATAAAATTTTAGACAATGATTTTGAATTAATTATTTCTGATGAACACCATAAATATGGAGCGTTTCCAAAGCCTAACAAAGTGGCTCAACTATTTAAAAAAAGATATTCAAAATTGCCTATGATATTTTTGAGCGGAACACCAACTCCAGAGAGCCATTCGCAATGGTTTAATCAGTTTTGGGTTTCGGATTACTCTCCATTTAAAAAATACACTAATTTTTATAAATGGGCGATTGATTTTGTAGACATCAAACAACGGAATATAGGCTATGCGGTAATCAAAGATTATAGCCACGCCAACGAGGGTTTAATTAAACGTATATTGCAAAATTATATATTGACATTTACTCAAGCCCAAGCAGGGTTCACTACATCGGTCAACGAAATGGTTTTAGAATGCGAGATGCTTCCGATTACTGCTGAAATAATAAAACGATTAAAAAGAGATTTGGTTGTAAAGAATAACGAGGGTCAAGTAATATTAGGCGACACTGGCGTTAAGTTGATGCAAAAAATACACCAACTCTCCAGTGGCACTTGTAAATTTGAGGATGGCACTTCAAAAATTATTGATTTATCAAAGGCAAATTATATATTCAATAATTTTAAAGATGTTAAGATTGCAATCTTTTATAAATTCAAAGAGGAGTTCAATGCTTTAAAATCGGTTTACGGTGCATTGCTTACCGATAGTGTTGAGGAGTTTGATAATACTAATAAATGTATCGCATTGCAAATCGTTTCGGGGCGTGAGGGAATCAGTTTAAAGAATGCTAACTATTTGGTTTATTATAATATTGATTTTAGTGCCACAAGCTACTGGCAGAGCCGAGATAGACTTACCACAATGCAACGACAATCAAACGAGGTCTTTTGGATATTCTCAAAAGGAGGTATAGAAAACGACATTTACAAAACCGTACTTAAAAAAAAGGATTATACACTAAAAATTTTTAAAGAAAATAATTTGCATAATTTAAAATAAAATACATATATTTGTACAACCGCCAAAGTAAAACATAAAAGACCTCTTTCTTTTGCGCTTGGCGGTAGCAATCGAAAGGGGTTAATTTTTTAAATATGAAAATAAGCGAATTACCACAAGAAGTAAAGGAAAAAGCATTAAAATATCAAAAAAATGAAAAGAATAAGAGTTTCGATAAGAATACCGATGATTTATCTAACGCTTTCGAATGGATGAATACAGTTGAAAATTATGATTATTGGAGGGATTGGTATTATAAAGAATCAACGACATCTGAATTTGAATACGATTCAAATGGAGTAACCCAACCAAAGCAATACCAAATAGGTATAGACACTTTTCAAAGGTCGGAGGCTAATTTATCAAAGGAGGAAATTATCGCTATATGTAAATTCAGTATCGATAAATATTGTTGGAGAAAAAAAGACCAAGACAAAGAGGATTTTAAAAAAATTATTGATTACGCTAATTGGGCGTTGAAAAATTTGTAAGTTATGAAATATGAAATTGTACAATTTAGAAATAATAAATTCGGAATAAGACGCAGAACCTTTTTTGAAAATTTATTTAATTACGGAGGCGATTATTTTGACTTTGTAAGTACAAGAATATATTTTTGGAATTCTAAAAGTCTTTATTTTAATGATTGTCAAACAGAAAATATTAATGTTTTATTTGAATTTTATTCAAGATTAAAAAATGATTATGTTTTAAATACTTTTAAAAATGGATTTCCTAACTATTAAAGACCAAGAAATCGGTTTACATTTTGAGCCTCAAGTCGGTAAAAATAATAGACCGTTTAAATTATTTGGAACTCGTAAAAATGAAGAGTTACCACAGAAATTTATAGGTAATAGTTTCAAGTGGCATTGGATTTATTCATTTATTTATTTAGATAATGATGAGGTATTCGAGTTAGAATTTGATTATAACGATAAATTTAAAAAGAAACTATGACAGCAGAGGATAGAAACGTATTGAAAGCTTTTATTATATTGATTTTAATTTTAATTTTGATTATATGACAGAGCAACAAATACAAACTAAAATCAAAACCAAACTCCAAGAGCGTGGGTGGTATGTTACCAAATTAATTAAGACATCAACAAACGGCATACCCGACCTATTGGCTATCAAATACGGTAAGGCGATGTTTATAGAAGTGAAAACAGAAAGAGGCAAACTTGCACCACTTCAACAATTAAGAATTGATGAGTTAAGAAACGCTGGAGCAATTGTAAAAGTTTGGAGCGATTTTGAAATTGATTTTTAAAGTTTGTTACAAAATAAGTTTTTTTAGTTATATTTGTATAATATGATACTAATCGAATTAGCAAAAAAGGATTCTCAATGGAGAAAAATGGCTTTACAAATATGTAAAGACACCGACTTGGCTGACGAATTAGTACAGGAAATGTATATAAAGGTTTCAAATAAAACAAAACCACTATCCGATGGTTATATATTTGTAACCTTGAGGTCATTGTTTTATGACCATTTAAAAAATAAAGATATATTAATCGACGATTTTAGTAAATTTGAAATGATTGTCGAGGAATATTCGGAAGAGTTAGATATTGATTATTTAAAATTAACTAAAAACCTAACTTGGTACGAAAAAACAATGTTCGAATTATCCACTTTGGTTGGACAAAGAGAACTCGAAAGACAAACTGGCATCCCATTACAAACTATCCATCGAATTAATAAGATGGTTAAATTTAAATTAAATGGCAAAAAGAAGAACTAAAAAAGAAATACAAGGATTAGGCGATGTAATTGCAACAGTAACCAACGCAATAGGTATTGAGCCTTGCGATAATTGTAAAGATAGACAATTTACCCTCAATCGTTTGTTTAACTTTAAAAAAGTTAAAAGCGAAATGACTCCAGAGGATAAAGTCCTATTCGCTATATTTATGGAAGACAAAGGGCAAAGAGTAATTGATGGAAGACGAACAGAATTGACTTTTGAAAATATAGAGTTTTTAAATGCTTTGTATCTTTATTATTTTGGATTGGATAATTCCAATTGTCCAACCTGCTCAAAAGTACACGAGCAAGTAATTAAGGATTTGTTTAAATTGTATTCGTTTGCATAGTGTATCTTATTACTTATTTAAACGCTATTTTAAGCAAGTAAAAGCAAAAGATAAGAAATACTACTTTGATTTATATTTAAAGGCTTATTTCAAAGAAAAACACATAAAATAATATTTGAATAATCATTTTTTTTCAATGGAGAAAATTAAAAAATCTGGAGGAGCAAGAATAGGAGCGGGTAGAAAACCAAAGATTGATGAAATTAGTCTAATTGAATCTATGGATGCCATCGCAGTTCCAGAAAAACTTTGGAGAGCCTTACTTAAAAAGGCAGAAGATGGCGACACAAACGCAATTAAAACTTGGTTGCAATATCGTTATGGTATGCCAAAGCAAGTAATTGACCAAAATATTAACATAGAAAAACCGATTTTTAACTCACTCGATTTGGATGTTCCAACAGACAACGGCACAGAGTAAAATTGCAAGACTTCGCAAACGAGTTAGGATTGTACAAGGTGGTACAAGTAGTTCCAAAACTTTTTCAATCCTACCTCTTTTAATTACTTACGCTATACAAAATCCATTCTCGGAAATAAGTATAGTTAGTGAGTCAATCCCTCATTTAAAAAGGGGTGCATTAAAAGACTTTCAAAAGATTATGATAATGACCGATAATTATAAGGATGCAAACTTCAATCGGTCATCTTTAAAATATACATTCTCAAATAATTCCTACATTGAATTTTTTAGCGTTGACCAACCCGACAAATTACGAGGGGCGAGGAGGGATATTTTATTTGTAAATGAGTGCAATAATATAGATTTTGAAAGCTACCAACAGTTGGCAGTACGTACAAAGAAATTCATCTATTTAGATTATAACCCTACCAATGAATTTTGGGTACAAACGGAACTTATAAACGATATCGATTCGGATTTCGTTGTATTGACTTATAAAGATAACGAGGCGCTTGATCCTGCCATTGTTAGAGAAATTGAGAAAGCAAAAGTAAAAGCACTTACCTCAACATATTGGCAAAATTGGTGGAATGTTTACGGACTTGGGCAACTTGGTTCGCTTGAGGGTGTTGTATTTCAAAACTGGGAGCAAATCGATACCATACCTCAAGAAGCAAAGTTTTTAGGTTGTGGGTTAGATTTCGGTTACTCGAATGACCCAACTGCATTGATTGGAGTATATGAATACAATGGTAAAATTATAGCGGATGAAATGATTTATTCAACTTCATTACTCAACTCCGATATTATTTCTTTAATGAAGCAAGACAGAAAAAATCCTATTTGGGCGGATAGTGCCGAGCCAAAAAGTATTGAGGAAATTCGCAGAGCAGGGTACAATATAAAACCAGTTGTAAAAGGTGCTGACTCAATTAATTTTGGTATTTCGGTATTACAACAAAAAGATATTTTAGTTACCAAGTCAAGCACCAATTTAATAAAAGAGTTGAGGCATTATAGCTGGGATGTTGACAAAACTGGGAAAAAATTAAATAGACCTATTGACGATTTTAACCACGCTATCGATGCACTTCGGTACTTTGCAATGATGCAATTTTCAATAAAGCCATCAAGAAGAGTAATTATCACTTAACAAAATCATTTTTTTTAGTTATATATATATGAAAGTTATTATTCCAACAGATTTAAGCGAAATAAAACTATCTCAATACTTGAGGTACAAAAAAGTAGTAAGCGATAACACCGATGACGATACGTTTATATGTATTCAAATGGTGGCTATATTTTGTAACTTAACGGTTGCAGAAGTTATGCAAATACCAGTAAATGATTTTACTGATATTATTCAACAAATTTCAAAAGTACTTGACCAAAAGCCTAAATTAGTACGAACTTTTAAAATGGATGGAGTGCATTATGGTTTCATTCCAAACATCGAAAAAATATCTTTAGGCGAACACGCAACAATTGATACCCTTTTAGGAAGTGATGAAAATTTACCTTTGCTTATGTCGGTAATGTATAGACGAATTACTAAAAAAGCAATGCCGTTTTATGACATCGAGCCGTATGATGGCGATGAGAGCAGAGCGGTTTTATTTAAAGATACTCCAATGGATGTGGTAATAGGTTCTATGCTTTTTTTTTGGAATTTAAGCAAGGAATTATTAGCCAATATCCTATTGCATTTGGAGAACAAAGCGATGAGGGAGGGAGTGCATTTGGAGGAAGTTTTAGTCAACGCTGGGGGTGGTATCAATCATTTATTAGAATTGCGAGAGAACTTAATATACACATTAGAGAAGTTGGAAGAGAGCCTCTTCACGAGTCACTCACGCTTTTATCTTACTTAATTGACGAAAGCAACGAGGAGGCAAAAAACATAAAAAAAACATTTAAAAAATGAGAGCATTTTATAAAGCAATTGATTACATTAAAAGCACCCTTGAGGGAGCACCTTTACTTAATACAATTACTCACGGAACGGATATAATCGACAATGTAAAGAAAAATATATTTCCATTGGCTCATATCAATGTTTTGAGTTCGGTTGTTAGTAATGGGGTTGTGAATTTTACTTTTGAAATTGCTGTTGTAGACATTCGTAATTATTCAAAATTAAAATCAAAAGATAAATTTTTAGGAAACGATAACGAACTTGACAACCTCAACACTTGCCACGCAATTATGAATTATATGATAATGGCAATGCGTTTCCAACGAAATGAATTTGATATTGAATTATTAAATGAGCCGAATTTAAACCCAGTTTTTATGGCGTTTACAAATGCGTTGGATGGTTGGATTTGTCAAATTGAGTTGAGTGTTCCGAATAACGATACAAGCGTTTGTTGTGATGGAAATTAACGAAGTACAAAAAACCCTCAACGAGTTTGGGGCAATGGTTGTTGAAAACGCCAGACTCAATTTAAAAAAAGGCGGTAGGTATGGAACGCATAACGCAAGTGGGAATTTATCGAGGTCATTAAATTTCAAAACCAAAGTAAATCCTAATTCGTTAGAGTTTGATTTTTTAGCAGAGAGTTATTGGAAAGAATTAGATTTTGGAACAAAGGGAAGTCAATCGAGTAAGAAAGCACCAGCCTCTCCATACAGAGCCAACGCATCAACAGGGGCAATTGATAAATGGGTTATCCGTAAAGGGTTGCAAGGAGTTAGAAGTAAAAGCGGAAAGTTTACAAAGAGGTCATCAATGGTTGCAAGTATTACCAAATCGATAAACAAAACTGGTACTCCAGAAACTAAATTTTTTAGAAACGCTTTCGAGGAGGAATACAAAGATTTTGACCAAGTAATCGCTGAAAAATACGCACTTGATTTGGAGGCTTTTTTAAATTTTAGTTTAAAAGATATAAAATAATGAATACAATTTTCGTAAGAAGTCCGTTTTTAATAACAGTAAATGAAGCAAGTCAAGTTGGTAGTAAAATAGAGTTATTTCTTTGGAATAATCCAAACACTATTCCAACAGACCCAACCTATACATTAACTAAAAGTATAGCGAGTGCAACTCAAACAGAAAACGTTTATAACGTTTCAAACTATTGTAGGGAGTTTATAAAATCTATTTATCCATTTAACGAAGAAGCTGACCCAAAGCCAGAGAATGATAACAACTATTGTAATTTAACGGTTAAAAGATATTCATCAATAGGAGGCACTTACACACTTTTGGACACCACTGATTATATCGCGTTGGATGGTTATACAGATTATTTAGGTGGTTATAATCAAATGAGTACTGCTGATGTAGTTCCTTTGTTTAGTTCCGATATAGTTTTGAATTTACAAGAAAATCAACAAATATATGTAAATGCTTTGTTTAATGTTGGCTCTTACACTTGGAGTACTTTTGAAAATGATTATGATTTCGATGTATTAGATTACCCAAAAGTAATGAAATTACCGCTTTTTTATGATAGTTACTATAATTTTAACGAGATACTTTGGGGAGAGAATAGTACTAAAGTTTATTTAAATGAAATATGCGAGGCAAAGTATACGCCAGTCGTTTGTTCGTTTGTTAATCGTTATGGAGGTTGGTCGTTTATTAATTTCTTCAAGGCACAAACCAATAGCATAGAAGTGAAAGGAAACGAATACAATCATTTCTCTGAAAGCATCAATTATAATATTTACGAGGGGCAAATCAAAACATTTAATTTAAACGGAACTCAAAAAGTAAAACTAAATACTGGTTGGGTTGTAGAGAACTATTCGGAATTAATACAAGACTTATTATTGAGCGAAATTGTTTTGTTGGATAACAAACCAGCGAAGCTAATCACAAAATCAACTAATTTAAAAACCTCATTAAAAGACAAGAATATCAATTATGAAATGGATTTTGAATATAGCTACAACTTAATAAATAATTCAATATGATAGTATCACTATATATTTATACAAATAGTTTAGTTGACGATACTGCGTATAAAGTTAGTAGCTTTGAAAAAAGAGTCATTGACGATGGTGGTATTTTTGAATCCAGTCAATTTTTATTAGATAACTTAAGGTCTTTAGGTGGGTCAACTGGTATCTATTCAAATGCAAAGAGAATTGATTTATTTGATGACGAAAAAATATCTATCACTTCCTCAATTCAAAATATAAATGATATTTCAAAAGTCTTTACTGACTACTCACAAACTTTTACTATACCTGCAAACAATATAAATAATTCAATTTTTAGACATTGGTACGAAAATAGTTTGGAGGATGGCTTTGACCAACGTATAAGGTATGATGGCTATATTGAGATTGACACGCAAATTTTTAGAGTTGGTAAATGGCAAATCGAAAGTGCTACAATTAAAGACAATCAAATAGAAAATTATAAGATTACTTTCTATGGCGAATTAAGTTCTTTAATGGATAAATTCGGAGAGGACAATTTAAAAGATGTTGCTACTTTGAATGATTATACAATTGATTACACAGGAGCAAACGTACAGAGTAGATTAACTTCAGGTGTTACAGAGGATGTAATGTTTCCGTTAATTAGTTCAGAACGAATTTGGCAATATGGGGATGCAACAGCGGAGGATATTTCAACATTTGATGGAGCAATTAATTACACAGAATTATTCCCAGCGGTTAAAATAAAAAGAATATTTGATGCTATTCAATCGCAGTATAATATTACTTTAAATGGTGTATTTTTAAATAACGAATTATTTACAGAAGCTTACTGTTGGTTCAAGAATAAAGAGAATTTTAACAATTATTCAAATCCACAAAAAATAGACTTTACAACAACTTCAGAAAATAATTTCTTTAATGTAGATGCAACAACGGATGAGTTGACTGCAATAGCATTTTATGAATATCCATTCTTTGTAAATGCTTACGCTGAATTACAAATATTTTTTCCAAGTACAACAAGTTATATTTTTAAGATATTAAAAAATGGTGCAGAATACACAACCCTACAAGGTACAAACACGAGTTTTAACTTTATACTTGACGAAAACATAGGCGAGGGCGTATACGAATTTTATATACAAACATCAGAGAGTGTTACTTTTACTTATGATTTGTATGCTGTATATTTTGATGCAGAGCCAGGAAGTCCAAATATATGGCAACAGTTTTTAGTACAATCAGGTAGTGGTTCATTGTCAAGTAATATTGATTTAACTGCATTAGCTCCAGAGATAAAAGTAAAAGATTTTTTTACTGGAATTTTAAAAATGTTTAATCTAACCGCATTTAGTACAAACGGAACTGACTTTACTTTGGAGCAGTTAGAAAATTGGTACTATTTGGGTGGTATAAAAGACTTAACACAGTACACTATAACTGACAATTTAGACTTTAATAGAATTAAACCTTATAAGAAAATAGATTTTAATTACGAAAAATCTGAAAGCATTTTAAATAGAAATTTTGGCGATGTAAACTCAAGAGAATACGGAAGTTTATCGTATACGTTTAATAACGATGGTGCTGATTATACTATCAAATTACCTTTTGAAAACTTGTTGTTTAGTAAATTTACAGACCAACCTATGCAGGTGGCTTATTCGTTAAAGACAGATTTTCAAAAGTATATACCAAAACCAGTAATACTTTACTATTTAAAAAATGACGAAGTAAGTTATTATTTTAACAATGGAACTTCAACTGTAAATTTAACAAACGTGGCTAATTTCGGTCAGGATAATATAGCCAATGGTTTAATCAACACTTTAAATTGGGGTGTTGAAATTTCAAGCTATTATTTAACACCAATTAACAATTCTTTATTTAACAATTACTATCTAAATTACTTATCTAACTTATATTCACTTAAGTCAAGAATGTTAAAAGTTAAAATGCGTTTACCTTATTTAGAATTATTAAATTTAAAGTTAAATGACAGAATAGTAATAAGAGATAAACGCTACATAATTAACCAATACACAACAGACCTAACAACGTTTGAAAGTGATTTTGAATTGATACAAGACTTCAGACCATTAGAATATAGAAATGGCGGAACTAAAAGAATAAGTAGTTCTGAAAATGATTATGACTTCTATACCACTTCTAAAGAGCCTTTGACTTGGACAATTTTAAGTGATGTTGACAGTATGATAGTTTCGATTACAGATTATTCTGATAAAGTAAATGTATCGGTAAGCCGTAATTTAGGAGTGACAAGTAGAATCGCCAGTATAGTTTCAAGTAACAATGACACAATAATAATTGAGCAAGAAGTATGATAAACAACATTTTAGAGATGCTAAAATTAGCAGAGGATTACCAACACAATGAAATTATATCAATCGCAAAAGGTCGGTATCACTACCCAAAAAGTATTATTGAATTATTTAAAAAAGCATTAAGATGGCAATAGAGAAAGTTATTGATATAAAAGTAAATTTAGGAAACTCTGAAAAGGATGTTAATAATTTAGGTAATGCTTTTGGGTATGCTGATAAAGAAGCCACAAATTTAGATGCGACTTTCGAGGAAATATATGGCGATTTAAAACCATTAACTGCTCGAATGGGAGAGCAAGAGGATAGGCTGTATGAATTAGCAAAAGCTGGAAAGCAAAGTTCACAAGAATATAAAGACTTATTAAAATCAGTTGCTGAATATAAAAGAGTCCAACAACAAACCGATTTAATTGTTGATGCTTCCGCTGAAACATTAGGTGTAAAATTATCTGGCTCATTGAGTGCGGTAGCTGGTGGTTTCGCAATATTACAAGGGTCGATAGGATTATTTGGAGAGCAGTCCGAAGATGTAGAAAAAACTATTTTAAAAGTTCAATCCGCAATGGCAATTAGTCAAGGTATTGAAACTATTGACAGAGGTGTTAAAAGCGTTAAGGCATTGGGAGCGACTTTAAAAGCTACAACCGTATTTCAAAATGCTTCCGCAATTGCTCAAAAGATTTGGAATACTGCGATGAACGCTTCTCCAATAGGGGTTTTGATTTTAGCTATTACTTCATTGATTGCCGTTGGTGCTACTTTAATAAATTATTTTAAAACAAGTTCAGAGGAAACTGAAAATAATACAAAAGCCGTAAACGCAAACGCAAACGCACTCAACAACGAAACCAAAGCGATGGAGCGAAGCGGTAAGGAGTTTGATAAAAGGCAAAAACACCAAATCGAAATGGCAAAGGCATCGGGTAAAAGTGTCGATTCCATTAGAGAATTAGAATTGAAGTTAATAGATGAAAAAATTGCATTTGAAAAATCAGCAAGAGCAACGGCATTTAATACATACGAAAAAAATAAAAACTATTTAGCGACTTTAAAATTAGCCGATGCCGATGAGGAAGTGATTAATAAGCAAAAAGAAACTGTAAATAAAAGCATAGAGGCTTATAATAAACAAAATCAAGCCGTTCAATCGTCTTTTGATGAGAAAAAAGCTATACAATTACGCCATCAAGTTGAAATTAAACAAGCCGAAACAAATCATAATGAGGAGTTAAGAAAAAAACAACAAGAATCAAATAATAAATCAAAGGAATTACAAGCCGAAAAAATCAAACAAGAAGCCGAAGCATTAAAAAAGGCTCAAGAGGACAAAATAAAACAGCAAGAGGAATGGGATAAACAAGCAAGGGATAAGCAAATCGAGGATGGATATAAGGCAATGGATGACATCGAGGCATCTCGTAAGGCTAATGCTGACCGATTACTAACCGAGCAAGAGTTAGCAATACAAAATGAAAACGAGGCTTACCAAATAAAATATGACAATGCGGTAAAAGCTGGACTAGATATTGAGGAATTAGAAATTGACCACTTAAATAGATTAAATGAAATAAATTTAACGGCTCAACAAAAACAATATCAAGACGAGAAAGCAATAAGCGAGGCTAAAATAAAAATAATAGAATTAGAAGCTCAAGCGAGAGAGGCACTTTTAAGCAAAACAAAAGATGTACTTTCGAGAGGTGCTGATTTATTAGGTAAAAATACCGCATCAGGGAAAGCAATGTCAGCCGCAGCCGCTTTAATAAATACTTATCAAGGTATAACTGCTGAACTTGCGACAAAAACTGTAACTCCTTTTGAAATAGGTTTAAAAATTGCCAATGTTGCTATAATTGCTGGAACTGGTTTCAAAGCGGTTAAAGACATACTTTCTGTAAAAGTTCCAAATAGCGGAGGAGGCGGAGGGGTTTCCGCTCCAAGTATGGCTGGTATATCTGGAGGTGGTGCATCAGCACCTCAATTCAATGTAGTAGGTAATGCCGGAACGAATCAAATCGCTCAAACATTGGCAAACCAAAACCAAACACCTATCCAAACTTATGTGGTTGCGAGTTCAGTTACAACTGCTCAAAGTTTAGATAGAAATATTATTTCAAATGCATCAATTGGATAAAAAATAAAAAAAGTTTATAACAAAACAATAAAAAATAGTTATATAGTTATGGAAACGTACAATGTTATTTTCAACGAAGAGGAAAACGAGGGGGTTTATGCAATTTCTTTGGTTTCTGA
>Ga0208644_1000692_pt1 | contig 29886 bp, 33 predicted proteins | sample VirMetDEL_Nov_18_FD_184517 | JGI IMG/M metagenome (GOLD analysis project Ga0208644, IMG submission 184517) | Aqueous microbial communities from the Delaware River and Bay under freshwater to marine salinity gradient to study organic matter... | ecosystem: Environmental > Aquatic > Marine >...
TTTGGGTATTCCTCTTTTAACGTTTTATCAACACTTAACCCACTATCGTTAACGTTTACATGTTCGTTCCTAACAATAAACACGTTATTTTCACATTTAGGTAAATCGTTAACAGCTTTAATAATCATGGGGACACCATCGACAGGTATTAATGGTTTAGGTAATACATAACCTTCTTTACTGAATCTACTACCATTACCCGCCATAGGTAATATTAATGTCGTATCCTTAGGACATTCTATTTCTAACATCTTAGGTCTTTTGAAGAAATTTGACCATCCTCGATATATCTCTAAATCGTAAGGGGTACCCCATTGTAACATTTTATCAATTTCGAAAATACTAACCTTTAAACCGTCTTCCACCATTTGATTATATGTCAAACTACAATAATACTCACCATTGAGGGATATATCTCTGTCTATTAAATATTGAAAGTATTTTTTCATGATACTACCACTCTTATAGTAGTATGTACCATTAGAGGCATATTCTTCCATTTTATTATCCGTAAAAGGTTCCTTTTCCTTTATTTGTTCCAAATAACCTTCATCATCTAGTTTACAGAATGCGTAATTATCCGAACCTAACATATGTGGGTGAAACCCTATGTATGCTGGTATTGCCCCGTCCACGTCTTTAGTTCTCACATCTCTTAAGAACTCCTCAAAATCCCAAGACGTTCCGTAGTCACAATAACTAACAATTACTTCCCTGTCATCGTCTATTGAGTTAAAGATTTGACTAACAGCTTCCACAGGGCCTTTACGATTATCATTAGAAACCCAATGTATCTTACATGTGTCATATATTGGTGTCGCTTCTATTAAAACTCCAGTCGATTCTATTCTATCCATATGAATTTCATTACAGATAAACGTAACATCAGTAACACCTGGAAATAACTCGACAACATGTTTTATTATAGGTTTACCGTCCACTTCAATAAGTGGTTTAGGGTCTGTGTAACCAGCCTCTAAAAATCGACGACCTATACCTGACATTGGTATTATTAGTTGTATGTTTTTATCCATTTATTTTTCTTTAATAGTATCTATATTTAATAAAAATGTAAATATGTGTATTAGAGAAATTACAGACTTAGATAAGAGTCCTTCGTTGAGAGGTTCCTACGATAAAAATACTGTTAGTGTTTGGTTAGATAAAGATGAGAATGATAGGGATATTTTGATTTCGTCACTACATGACGTACAATTTGTTGGTGATAATTTATTCTACCCTAACATTATGGCTCACTCACATTTAGATAATGAAACATACAGGGTCATTAGGGAAAAAACAATGTCATTAGGTAATTTATCACACGAGGGTGACATTAGGTTTACTGAGATTTTAAAGATTGAGGTCACACCTGTTTTCTTTTTCGTATACAATACTGATAATTATTTCCATTTCGTGTATGACACATTACCATATTTAATCACATATAATAAGATTAAGGGGTTTGATAGTTCTGTTAAACTATTAATGAATTACCCAAACCCACAAGCCACAGAATTCTATAGGTTTGTTACTGAATTTTTGGAATTGTTTGGAATAACAAAAGAAGATATTCTAATGGTTGACGGTAATACACGGTATAAACATGTTTACACATCTAGTTCATTTACACACGATAACGACTCAAACAAACCACCAAGAAAAGAAGTTTACGAATTGTTTCGAGGGTTAATTGAGGACCATAAAGATAAGTTCACAAATAACTTCGGTAAGAAAATATACATCTCTAGACGTACTTGGTTACATAATGATTTTAGTAATATCGGAACCAATTACACCAACAGACGTAAGTTAGAGGTTGAGGATGAGGTTGTTGATTATCTAGTAACTAAAGGTTTTACTGAGGTGTTCACTGAGAATCTAACAACACTAGAAAAACTAGACCTGTTTAGTAACGCTGAATATGTTGTTGGTTCTATTGGTGGTGGATTATGTAACGTGTTATTCTCACCTAAAGAAACCAAACTATTAACGTTAGTTTCACCGACATTCCTAGATGTGAATTCTAGATTCATATATAGCCTAAATCAAGTAGATAACACACTATTCAACGATACTAAACACACTGAAGAAGGTGAGTTTAAAAACTTCATGAGAATAAAATCTAACGATATTGTTGGTGAAATTTGTGAGGTTGGGAAGTCTACGGTGAACGTGAAATACACTAAAGAAAAAGTATCAGGATGGAATTCACAAAATGAGTTCGATATCACCGAATTAAAGAAGAGTGATTGTGAAAGATTAGATAATGGTCTGAACTCGTGTTGGACTTTAGATTTGGGGTCACTTAAATCACTTATATAACCCTTTTTGTTTTAAATCAAATTCAGCTAAAGACATGTAGTCGGTGCATACACCGTAAACAATTTCACCTTTATAATTACGAACATCCGTATCACTAAGTAATGGTATAATACATTGTGTGTCTAAGGCCATGTCTAAATTATGTACCCATATGTGGTTTGTACTAGTAAGTACGAAATCGTCTGAGGTGTGACAAAAGAACATAAAACCTTTATCTAATTCACCTAATCTAGAAGCTGCCTCTACATTCTTACAGTGGAACCAAACACTTTTCTTTCTAAGTTCCATCCATTTTTCTGTGATTTCATAATCAGGTGTGTCGTGACCTAAGTAGAACTTACCGTCGATATAATTGATGTCAACCTCTACCTCGTAACCTGACGATATGGCTGTATCAATATATGATGGTGTGTTTTCTCTAGACGGATTAGGTCCAACAATATTTCCTCTATGTGATATTAATTTCATATTTCCTCTATTCTTAACGTTTTGTCATCGATAAACAAATCGTAATAAGGTTTAGTTACGTTTAACTCGTGGTGCTTAGCACCCCATTCTATTAATTGTTTTTTGGTTAATTCGTACCAATTTATTTGGGTCCTACTTCCACGTGCTGTCCAATAAACTATAGTGTGACCTTCATCATATAGTTTATTAATTTTCTCTATGTTCTTTTTTATTGGTTTCGCGTTAAAGTAGTTTCTAGGTTGTGGTGTCTCACAAATAGTCTCATCGACATCAACGTATATTACTTTCATTTTAATAACTCTTTTCTATACTTTTCATTCTTATCCTCGACTAATTCATTCACTTGTTCATCTGTTAAAAACTTAACATCACTTAGTGATTTTGAACCTACCCAAATCTCGGCTGATTTATCACATATTTCCGTCATGATAACACATTCTTCTACCGTATTACCACAACAAATAATACCATGGTTTTCTAGTAAGATTAACCTAGGTAAATAACCCTCTTTTTCCATGAAAGAATTAACATGTTTCTTTATTTTTTTAGTTAATTCATCACCTGGTTTAGCGTATGGTACTAGACAAGATTTTTTACCGTTAAAAATAACTTGGTCGGGGAATATTCTTCTATTGGCAAAAGCGTACCCCTCATGACTACACAATACCTTCAATACATTGGTTGGGTGGGTGTGTGATACGAAATTTATCCCTTCGAAACCAAGTAGGTATGTATGGAAAGATAACTCCATACTACCTTTTTTATCTAACGATGATTTTTGTTCACCAAAGAAATCGTATTCAACTAAATCATTACGACTTAGTGTACTTAATTTAGTACCACTAGCTTTTATTAAGATTCTATCCTCGTATTTACCTGAAATATTACCTTCCATACCAACACAATATTTACTAACATGTGATGATAAGTTTAGTAATTTATGTACAGTTAAATCATCCATATTAAAAACCTTTTTTATACATGAAAGCTGTAGGTGCAATCCAATCAGTACTCTTTAAATTAAAATCAATACCTGTCTCTTTGAAGAATTTCTCAACACCATTACTTTCAGTAAATTTATGGTATTCATACTCATCAAATAAAATAACACCACCTGGTAAAATTCTATCCCATAAATGTTTTAACCCATAATATGTTGGTCTATCTAAGTCAACATCGATATATAACATTGATATTCTAAATCCAGGGTTTTCGTCTAAAAATTTTAATATAGAAGTTTCGACATCACCTTTTACTAGTTGGTATTTATCGTCGGAAATACCCGTACCCTCCAATCTACTCTTAACAGATTCTAACGATAGTTCATTTGTGTCTACTCTATTATAAACAATCTCCATAGTTTCTTTATCTAAATCACTATCCTTGTCTAAAACTTTATCAGCTTCGAATGTGTCAAAAATATCGAAACCAATTACCTTCTTGTTAGAGTTAGGGGCGTAGATATCAATGAACTTTGTGAATGTCGCCATCCCTGACCCTTTAAATACTCCCAATTCAACAATATCACCAGGTAAATCCTTCACGTTCATAAAATGTTCGAATCTATGTAATAACTTACCTAATAACTTAGTGTCCGTTGAGAACATTAGGTCGTTGAAACTTTTATAGATGTCATCTGTTGGGTTGTTTTTATTATTGTTGTTTGTTATATCAACAATTGTATGTTTTTTGTTATTCATAATCATTCTTTTATAAAAACTGCTTTATCTAATTCGTTTTTTTATCATTATATCTTTAGTGTCTTTTGTTTTGGTTATATCGTAATTAACTAAACCACCACTATCATCCTTACAATCACTACAACCCACTTCCCTTTGTATTGACCCTTTACCGTCATTATGTCTATAAGTCAAATATTTATCAAACATTCTTCTATTAAAGTCTAAACTGTAAGGTATGCTAACATACTCATAATTAACACCACCCTCTATTAAACAATCGGTAAGTGAATCTTCATAACCTATATAATAGTTATTGTTGAGTTTTTTGTTTATATCGATAACAAAACTGTAAGTGTTACAATAGACGGACATAGGGACCCTCTTACCAAAAGCTATAGCGTCACTAACCCAATCTCGTTTATGTATACCTCTACTTTTAAAAATTGCCAATGGTCTAGCACAATAAACAGTATTATTATCTAATTCTGTCATTTTAGGTAATTTAGAGTCGTTTATGTCTGACCTATACTTTAAATAATAATCATATTCAAAACCATTTTCATCAGCATATTTAGTCGCTTGATTAAAGGCTTTATTATCGTGATAAAACATTGATAGTGCGTTATAAGGTATGAACTTGTCACCTACCTTTTGGTATTTATCGGTTGACTTATTATTCCATACGGTTTCCTCAGGATATTCGAATTCTTTAATGTCACAATAAACTAACCATTTTTTTAATCTATCCCTCATCACATCGAAATACTCACACTCATTATTGTTTATAGCCATAAACAAGTCAACCTCAATCCCGTCTTCTTGTTCTAGAATTGGTAATAGACATTTTTCGTAACTTGTTGCTCTCCCTGAAATTAATAACGCTATTCTCATATTAAATTTAATATCACAAATACTATATAATTATAGTAATTTTCTAATACTATTGTATCTTTCCACAGGTTTAATTCTGTATATTTTTTAAAATCTAATACCACAAAGTTAGGGTCATCCGTAATATCATAAATCATACCTTTAGACTTCAGTAATGTGTTTAATTTATCTATATCGAATTTTTTACTTATACCTAGTCTCAAGGATAACCCATCACTTTCATAAAACTGTATAATTAAGTCTGATTTGTCTTTTTGTGGTAATATGTATTCCTCGAAATCTGATTTTCTAGATTCAATTTGATTTAACACTTTTTCTAGAGTATGACCTCGTTCTGTTACATCACGTTTAATTTTCCATTTCCTTGTTAATTCACTATCTGTATCTATGAATATTTTTAAATCGTATAGATTGTTATAGTCGTATAAACTATGTAAACCACAAACAATTATATTTTCAGAATCGGATTTTATTAATTTCTTATCGGTGAATTTACCAGTCTTATGGTCATAATCAACTTGATAGATATCTTTACCTATTTTAAGGTCGAAGATATCCTCATTCATTTTAGTTAAATAATTAGCCTCAGGGTTTAAATGTGTTAAACGATTCCAATTATTATCACCTCTCTCCCACTTATGATATCTATCACATTCTAACATTAATGAATCCGAGAAAAACTTTTTAAGTATAGAACCTAGAGTTGTCTTACCCGAACCAGAATCACCAGCTATCGCAAATACATTACACGAAGATAATATTACACTGTAATCAATGTCAATCTCTTCGTATTTTATATTCTCATTATTTAGGTGATGATATAATAAAGTTTCCGATACGTGACCGTGGGTACTAATCAAATCATCTATATTTTCATACATGGAGAAGTAACTATCCATTAACTTACTACTACCGTAAGCTAAGATATCACACACATAATCATCATCAGGATTACTTAATTTAGACTTATCAACTTTACTATCTTTAGGTATATGAATAGAGTTACCCATATCTTTTGGTATGTCGTAATTTAGATTAATGTCAGGTCTATATTTAATCACCAAATCATACTCACCAAACTCAGACTCATTATCACATTTAAGTTGGTTTAATTTGTAATACTTTAACCAAGAGTTTATTGTGTCGTTAGTTTTTTTATCACTAGAACATTCTATATTTGGTTCTGATATAATTGATATTGGTTGTAATACATCTGTCAGATGTTTAATATCGTCTGTAGTAATGTTGTTAATGTATCTATCCTCCATACTTTCATTATTAGTTGTGTGCAGATACACGTCAACATGTTCGAACCTATCTAGAATTCTATCTTTTATAGTGGGTAGATTAGTACTAATCGACCTCAAATACCCAGATATTAATAAAGCTACTCTCATTTGTTTAAATAATTAAGTACATCCCCAACACTCACGGAAAAAGGGTTATTCCAAATATTCTTAGGGTCACCTTTACTACCATCACCCTTATATGTTAAGAGGTTATGACTTATATTTCTACCGTTAAGTTGTGAACATAACCCAACATAGTACTTATCCCATATTGGTTTATCATTGGATAACAGTAGAAGTTTATTAGGACCATTACTCAAGAATAAATTCATACAGTTAGCACCTAACTGAGTAATTAATACGTCAACATCCTTTAAAAGTACACTTTTATCGTTTAACGTCTTAGTACCTAAAGTGATAATTTCAAAACCCTTAGACTCTAATGTATTAATCAATTCATCCTCGTTCAGTATTTTCCTAGACGAACCAACCTCACCGTTATTAAACTCCTTATTAGGTATATAGTCACGTCTTAGATAAACTTTTCTTTTAGGGTCTATACTCGGTGATATGTTTAATTTATTTCTAAGTTTATTAAACACGTCAACACTATGTTGGTTATTTAAGTCAGCATGCCACTCACCACTATGGTGTGGTAATGTATGTAATTTATTAAATATGTATGTTGTGTTGGGTTCTAGTACTAAAACTCTACTTATACCCATTAAATCTAATATTTCCTTACATAAATTATTATACGTTGATTTGGGCACAACCAATAACATGTCTTCAGTATACACATTTAATTTGGGTAAGCATTGTGTCATGTAGTGAGTGAAACTTCTTTGGTAACTTGAGGAGTAGTATAGGAATGACGACTCTTTGATGTATTTAATATCTTTAGTATCTAAAATTTCCATATTACTCTTTATTGGTTCTATATCACAACTATGGGTTAACCCGTTAATTAAATTACCGTCCTTAAAGGCGAACAAAACCTCTTTATCGGTTTCTACTAAGTTATAGTTAATATCGAGACCATTCTCTACGTGTACTAACTGTATATTATTATAAGTTACCATCTAACACACCTAAATCACACATGTCAATTATAAATTTATTAATATCGACATTAGAGTTATCAAACTCATCAACTTTATCTGACTCAAAGAAATGGTACTCCACACCAAAAGTTTCACATATATCCCTATAACCATTAATCATCACAGGAGCGAAATTCATTTGACCCACGTTTATCTCAACAATCTTAGTTGTTGGTTTTGAGAATATCGAGAACAATAGTCCTGCACTATTAGGTGATATTATCGTATCTGATAATGTAAATAATTTAATCTTTTCTACAACATCGTAGTCCTCCAAATATATCGTATCAAAGCCACGTTCTTCTAGTTTAGTTTCGAGTTCATCACTGTTTAATATTTGTCGTCTTTTAATACCGTTATTCCCAGCTAACTTATGTGATTTATTCCTAGATATATAGAACTTTTTACCACCATATTTTTTTACGTCAGAATCGTTTATTTCCACTAACATTAATTCTTTAAGGAACCTATATACACTACGTAAGTTACCGTTCTTATAGTCTTTCAAATATCCAACAGACCAATTAGGTGAACCATGGTGTCTTATTATAGTATCATCACTATTAAAACCATCCACAACCTCAAATTTATGTTTAATTAAATCTAAACTTTCTTTATGGAATCCTAGAAATTCGGTTAAACTACCATTACCCCAAGTATATGAATGACCTGGTGTTCCATTATCGAAATTTATATATATTTTATCCGAATTATCATTAATAAAATTTAACCCACCCAACATATAAATAAACCAATGGTACATATATAAGTGGTGTCTATTCTCTATATTATATACAACTCTCCCCATTATAAAATAGTCCAATTTTCCAATTGTAGAGGTTGGGTGAACATATCTTGATACCCCCTCAAACAATAAACTGTTATTGGTATGTCTTTAAATAACCCATACCTTGAATCTATTTGGTAAACTACTGAAGCCCAAACAGAATCCATTAAATGTATTTCTTTAGCGTTTTGTAAAACTTTAATATAATCGAAAAACACATTACTAATACCGTCTAAATTAACCGCCCTATCCAATTTAACAACATCACTCAATAATTTAAGTGTAGAAGGTTCCATAGTCGTATTGTTTTGGGAATTTTCACTATAGTGGTATAAAATATAATCATCACCATGTGATTCAATAAATTTGTTGTAGATACCATCTTCGGTTGGTGTGTCTCTTTCAATGGAGAAACTATTCACTCTTTCCATGTAGTCTATACCGTAACATTCGTAGAACCTATTTACGAAAAACTTAGGTTTCGGTAAATCATCACATTGTTTAACGAAATCGGTACGGTGTCTATCGAATAAACCGTGGAAGTTTATAACACCATTAGGGTCCTTTAGTATTCCAGCATCAAAGTTACAGTTATTAAGACCCACATACCTAGAATATAACATTTCTACATTATCTATAGACCTAACATAGAAATCTACTAAAGGTCTAGCGTCACTCCTCATAACACAATAAACTTTGTTATATCTTTCGGAGTAATAAGTGATTAATGACAATTGGTTAACTATATCAGTCCATCCTTGATGGAAATACAGATAACATTTTTTATTTATTTTTTCCATGTGTTAACCTTTTCAATTATTTTATCGAAACAACTTTCGTACTTATAATAATTATCATAAACTTCACGACCTTTCTCCCTCATTTTACTAATGTCCTCATCCGTGAAAGATTTTAAAATTTTATCAATATTACCCATCTCATGACTTGGCACCAACACACCATATTCAGTGAAATCTATTTCATCTTTAAACGGTATCCATGGTTCGTCATAAACATAAACAGGTATAGCTCCTAAATTAAGAGCTTCGTTTATTCTAAAAGATGACCTACCATAACCCCTAGGACATAACGCGAAAACACTCCTCTCCATCACATCTTTAAATTGTGGAAATCCTAATAAACCCTTAACGAAGTAACCTGGTTTATTTTGTGTATGTTTAGCTAACGATTGTCTTAATGGGTGTGTCATACGTCCAACAAATGATGAGAATATGTCTCTATCCTTGGTGACCATTTCGTGTGGTTGGTTTATTAACGGAATTGGGTAGTCACCCACGCCACCACTAGAAAATTTTATAATATCTAAACCATCTAAATTTAAAACAGGTTTACCTTTATCAAAAGGTCTAGCAACATCTAAAATACCATCATCCCATTGTACAATAGTGAAATATTTTTTATTTCTGGGTAATGTATCAATAAACTCTTGTAGGTCCTGTATACTATGATTAACGTAATCTCTAGAGATGTAAAAACTAGTCCATTGTATTGGTAGATACGTCCTATCAACATCAGGATTAATTTCATTAAATCTATCAAAGAAATACTCTTCGAAAACCATTTTATTATTTGGTGGGTATTCGTGGTTTGTTCTAGTTAGGAACGTTTCAGGTATTTCATATATGTTGTTTATTGCCATGTCGTTGTGAATAAGTGTAAACAGTAGGTATTATCAGTTACAAAAGATTTTATATAATTGATGTTGTCCTGTGACAAACTTCTTATCCTATATCTTTCGGTAGCTGGGAAAGCGAAGAAACCATCACCAACTAAAACTTTATAATTACACGACCATTCGTTGTTGTTAACTAAGTCTGTTAAGTAATATGGTCCAGTTTCAGCCATTATCCTATCAATCTCCATCTTCTTCAACGGTTGTACATCTTTTAGACCCTCTAAGAACTTTTCACATATCTCGTTACCTTCAGTAGCACCGACAATACTATTCCAAACCTCATTCGGACAGTCATTATTTGTTCCAGCGAAAAATTCATAATTTAAAAGAGAATCGAATTTCTTAATTTGTAGGAAATCATAATCCATATAAATACCACCGTATTTATACAATAACTCAAATCTCAGTATGTCAGATTTAGCACCTAAATTTTCAGTTTCGTCGAATAATTTTTGGTTTCTTAATTCGAAATCTATAGTATCATCCAACCATTCAACAACCTCATAGTCGTCATTAATTCTTTTGATTTCATTCACTAAGTAATCAAATCTAGAAGGTCTTTCACTCCCTAACCATATCAAGTGTATCTTTTTCGGTATTTTGTTCATCTTCTATGTATGTTTTATAAATCCAATCGTCTAATATGTCAAACTCTTTAACCCTATTAAAGTTATCATCAACATATTCCAATCGGTCATTGTAATCTTTTTCTGTTATGTTTGTTATGTCGTAGTTAATATCTTCTAGGAAAATAATACCCTCCTCATTAAAGAATTTATTAATACCTCTACTACCCATATACAACGGTATTGTCTTAGTAGCAAAACAATCTAACACCTTCTCAGTGAAATAGGTATCATAGATAGCGTTCTCTATAGCTACAGAAAACATGTAATTATCCAAACCGATATTCTTATTATCTATAGGTTTATAACCTCTACCGTAAAGGTCTATATTACTCCTATTTTTATTAACAAAATCTACCCTAAATCTTTGTTGTTCGGTCATCTGTTTATTTGATGTAACCATAGAGATTAATTTAATCTTATCTCCACCACCATAACGTTCAACAGAGACACCATACCCAGGTGACCACTTAAACCTCTCATCCATAGATAGTAATTCCTCATCACAAGTGAATATACACTTCAGTTTATCTAAGTATTGATTCGGGTTTTTCTTTATATTACCTATCAACCCATTCAACATTGAGTTGGATTCTAGAATCCACCCATATTTTTCACCATCACGTTTCTGACTATCTATTTCATTCAAACCATAATCAACGTAAAAACTGGTATCGTTAGACGTACCACCATAATCCCATTCAAGGATATTAGATTTTTTCCACCACGTAGATGTGTGTGCGTGACTGAATGGTGCACCTATTATATTAAACTTTCTCATGATTTTTAACGTAAAAAGCGTCACCCCATGTACCACCATCCCAAGTAGTCTCAACTCTTTGGAATCCGTAATCACCTAAATACTCATCTAATTCTTCTATCCTAGGACAACCCTTATAAACCTCATCTCTATTAACTTCTGTCATTATGTAGTCAATATGGTTTAGATACTCCTTACCACCTTTAAAAACCTCTAACTCGTAACCTTGTACGTCGATGTTTATGAAGTTATATTTTTCGTGGTCTTCTATAAATGTGTCTAACTTAGTAATATTCACCTCAACAACATCCTCAAACTTAATGTGTGGGTATTGTCTTAAGTGTATCGATGGTTCTAATATTGAACTAGACTGTCCTTGGTTATTAAACTCGACGTTCATGTTAATTGTACCAACTGTATTACCTAAAGCTGTATTAACCAATATAGCTTTATCACCAACATTCTTTTTTAACATTTCGAATGTGTGTGGTAATGGTTCAAAAAACATTACATCATTAATATTCATATCCTCATAGGTTGAATACTCTTGCCCAAAGTGTGCTCCAATATGTAAAACACCTTTTATATTTAGGTTGTATTTTTCTTTTAATTTTTTTAAATTTAATAACATAATTATACTTTAATCCAATTGTTTGGTATTATGTCTTGTTGGTCTTGTGGTCCTCTAGGTCCGAACCATCTCTCAGGTCCGATAACAACTTTATCAGGATTTTCATTAAGATAAGCCGACCACCAACTAAAACTACTATTAGCTATTATATTATGGTCACAATTAACCATCAAAATCATATCATCAATCTCGTCTGTATATTTAGAGAAACTTCCATGACCACCAAATATTTCTCTACACCACTCAATATCATCAGATACGAAGTAAGCGTGGAAATCCCCGACTTTTTCTTTCATCAACTCCATAGCTTGATTATAGTAACTAATTGGGCATGGGTCGTGAACACCTAAGAATTTTAAATAATCACCTCGTCTAATGTGTATAGCGACAATAGGTTTATTAAGTTCTTGTTTTAATTTATGTAAATCACTGTTAATTTTAGTCCAATTAAAATAATAACCACCAGCTAAACCTTCTCTAAATAACTCAACTATTTCATCTTTTATGTTTAAAAAGAATTTTTCTGATTGATAGAATCCTTGTAATTGTTGGTTTGGTTCGTATGGTATTTCACAATAAGAATGACCTGGTTGTGAGAATGGTTTATTACACACGTCATAAACATTATCCGTGTGTTTAAATTTAAATAATCTACCTCTATATTTGGATGAATTTTCACCTTGGTGTGGTGTATGTGAATTATTTAAATCAAATACAGCTTCATCACCATGTTTTTTAGCGTGAGCGTATGTCGCCGCTATTTGAAACATTTGATTGCCTAATCCACCTTGTAAATACGTTGTAATCATTTCTTTAAAAAATCATAGTTCATATATCCACCTTGTATGTCAGAATGACCATCTTTTTGCCAAGCTAAATGTGGTCTAAAAACATAACTAGGGAATACTTTTTGTAATTGAGCATAAGTAACATCTACTTGTACCCTCTCTTCTTTCAACATATTTAATATGTGGTCGTATAACTCTTCATGAATACATACGGCGTGAATGGCGTAGCTATGTCTAATTTTAGAAACTTTATCATTGACGTGGATTAACCCACCCACATGATTTCCACCCATATATAAGAATCTCCAATCCTCAGGGGTACTTTCATAATGTAGATTAAATCTATCGATAAAATCATCACATAACTCAACGTCATCCTCAAATATTACAATCTTCTTATAGCCTTTCTCTTTAGCGTCTTTTATAACATTATAATTACTTCTAATAACACCCACTTCACCAGGTAATAAACCATTCACACCATCGGGTGCAAACTCATTACCATTAACAGCGTCAAACCTTTCAACTTTTATCCCAAAAGATTCAAACTGGTTAGAACAATTTTCCCATCTATCTAACCTATGTTTTAGGTTTATACAATATATGTTATCAAAAATTTTGTTTAACCCCATGTATTGAATTGTTTTTCTACTTCCACTATATCATAAAATTTATCAGGTGCTCCACCCATAAGACCTTGTTGTGGGTATTCCCATTTTTGATAGTAATCCACAATCTTGTCTATATTTCTAAAGTTAGGTGACGCTGAAGAATTCTGTAGTTTTTTACGTATATTTTTTCTAACATAACTCATATGGTGCATCTCTATTTCGTCACGAGTAAATATTTTACATTTACCTGGTTCCATTCTTCTAGTTGGGTCTACCAACACTGGGAATGGATGTCCTATGACGTATTCTATACCTTGTTTGATTTTAAAAGGTAGTGATACATAATATTCTTCTTTAGGTTCTAACCTGTAAATAGGTTCTTTATAGTAAGTCGTCATTTGACAAGCTGATGAATCATAATTACCATCTTCAATAACATTCTTCATATGTTTAAATTGTTCATCAGTATAAAATTCATCAGAATCCATGGCCATATGATGAGTACATCCATCACCCTCAGAAAGTGTTAAACCTATGTTTCTTTTTCTAATTTCATTATAATGACCCCCTTTATTTATATTTGGTCTATATTCAAAAAGTTCATCTATTAGACCCTTTGATTTTAAATCCTCTAATAACGGTACTAAACTCTCATCACAAGGGTTACCGAAATTAGATACTGTTTGATAAACTACTGATACGTAATCTACATTATCTCTTATTGATTTGATTGATGATTCTAACAGTTCTTCACCGTCAAATAAGTTATATGATACTCCTAATTTCATTTGATTGTTTGTTTAATATTTGTGTTAAAACATCTTCTTTTACGTTAGTAAAATACTTGTACGTTTTTTTATTATTTATGATATAAGGTATTATTCTTTTAACATAATCCTCAGATTCACGTTTTTGTTTTTCACCATCCTTATTTCTAGTTTGACTTTCATAATGATAACAAACAGCATCACCAACAAATATGTTTTTTCTATTAAACCTTAAACAGTCAATATTTAAATGAACATCTTCAAAACATTCGTTATATTCTTCACTAAATCCACCTATGTTTTGGAATAATTCTTTATTCATCATCATAAACGCTCCTGTATTACCTAAAACCTCTTTTTGGTTTTGGTGATAGGTGTAGTAAGTGTTAATTCCGTGGTGAGTTAAAGATGGGAAGTAAGCTTTTGTTTGTGGTTGTTGGTTCAAAAATACTGTAATACCTGAGTGTTGTATTTTATTATCACTAAAATGTAACCTAGCACCAATAGTACCAACAGACTTTTTATTTTTATTATAAACATCAACCATTCTAGATATAGCGTCATTAACTAACTTTATATCATTATTACAAAATAGTAACAGTTCGGTATCTTTATCTATATGATTATTAACCACATCATTATTGATTGATGCGAAGTTATAATAATCATACTCAATCAAAATAACATTATCTCTATTAGTTATTTCTTGTTTAATTCTTGTTTTTTCATCATCAGTAGAACCTGTATCGGCTATATAAACGGTTAAATTTGGGTAGTTATCTTTTTCAAAAATAGATTCAACACAATCCTTTAATAAGTCCACATTACCTTTTGTTGGTATTATGACACTAACCTTAGGTAATTTTTTAAGTTGTTTTATTGGTTTATTATCATACTTTAATTCAACTGGTAAATTATATGGTAAATGGTCGGAGTATAAATTACAAAATTGTAATCTATTTTGATTCCATTGTTCGTTTGTAGCTCCAACTGATTTATGTGTGATTTTAACATCAAACATCACACCAACTTTAACACCCTCTAAATGATTACCAAACGTGAAATCAAAGTCGTAAAAATGGAAACCTTTAATGTCTTCGTTAAATCTTTTTTTAATTCTGTTTTTATTTACAACAAAAAATAAACCATCTAACATAACAGTTTCTACAACATCACCACCAAAATTATTAGAATATTTTGATTCCCATGTTTTACCTTCAGAAGTATGTTTAACAATACCAACCATTTTACCCATGTCTTTCCACCACTGACCACTTTCGTCTAAATCAGTTGTTCCGGCCATACCTAATACACCGTAATCGGTAGAGTTAAAATGGTTTAAAACCTTTTTATCCCAACCATCCTTTAGCATAATGTCATCATGACAAAATACCACAATATCATTTTTAGACTCATCTAAACCCTTATTATATAACTCGGTTAATGAATATTCACCATTGTTAGTATATTGTAATATTTCTATCTCACCTTTTGTAGTTTTTTTAAGGTGGTCTTTAAATTCAGGGTTATCTTCTCTTGTTGAAAATACTATACTAATCATTTTTTAAATTTTTAATCCATGTTTCCAAAGTATGTTCAGGTTTCCACCCCAACACTTCTTCTGTATCATTATAAAATTCCTCTGAAGTGAATCTTTCACCCTTTCTTTCAGGAATCATTTTTACATTATCACTAAACATACCAGCCACGTCAATCAATTTATAGTTAATACCTGAACGTAACATCCATTCACGATTCATATTCATGTGGACCGTTTTCTCAACACCTTTAACAACATCTCTAACATCTGTAAAATCTCTAGACTGGGTACCTGGTGATACCACAGTAATAGGTTTACCTTCCACCATTTGTTTTTCAAAAATTCCTATAACAGTTGAGTAGTCTCCTGTTGTGATTTGTTTAGGTCCATACACATTAAAAAAGTAACATATTTCGTATTGTAAATTATACCATTTATTATAATTCTTAATTAATTCAACCATTTTAGATTTAACCCATGAATATGGACTTAAATTTTCATCTTTACCGTCATTACCAAATTTAGAACTACTGGCTGAATAAATCAATTTAGCACCCCATTGTCTACACAGCTCTAGTATAGTTGTTGTACCGTGTAAATTAGTCTTCATAACATATTCTACATCTTTAAACGATTGTACTATTCTAGAATATTCACCAAAATGGAAAACAGTATCAAATTTTTTATTTTTCAATAATTCTTTAGAGTCCCAAGTATCACCTTTTACGTATTCTATATTATCACTAATAAAATGATTGTTTTCTTTACCCGTAAAATAATTATCCAATACTGTTATATTCAAGTTATTATACTTGTTTATTAAATGCTCTATTAAACTTGAACCTATAAACCCGGCTCCACCTGTTACTAGTATGTTTTTCATTTATTTATTTACTTCAATTATATTAACAGGTTCCTCACAGTAAAGAGATAAGTGACAAGAAGCTTTAATAGCATCCTGAACAGAATTACCCAAAAACAAAGCTGATAACGCAAAATCCATACCAGCCCCAATAGCCGTATAATCTGTAACTTCTTTAATAAAAAAACCTTCCATCATAAAAGCCTTACCTTCTAAAACAATAATGTATTGGTTCTCTAATTTTGTTTCACCTATTTTATTATTCATCCAATCTTGAAACTCTGACATAAATTCAATCAAAGCTTCAACCGACGCTTCTCTGGGTTTTCTTGTTTTACAAAAAACTAAGAATAACGCACCTTCTTGTGCATCACCCACATCACCGATAACCATACCATTAACTTTATTAAGTTTGGCTAACTTATCTTTTTCTTGTGTCCATCCCGACACTAAAATACTATCAGCTCCGATAATAATTTTATTTTTTTTAACTTTTACTGCTACTACACTCATTATTCAAAATTATAATTAAAAACACCTTGTTTAAGTTCAACATCACCTGAATTGGTTGTGTACCAAATGTCAGGATAATTTGGGTATGTGTTTGGTTGTGGTGTTGTTAGTGGTTGGTAAGGGTTTATTGGGGTGTGTGGTGTTACAGGTTCTATCCGTTGTATTATTTTGGTAACTTTTAGAGTAAATTCTCTCCACAAACCACCGGGTAATAAACCATTTATCTGTTCATAGAAATCATGAAGATTTACATCTTCTTCTATGGTTATTGTTTTTTGTATTGTATCTAATTGTATTTTCATTATTTAACACCAGTTGAACCAAATTTACCTTCACCTCTTTCAGTTTCGTTTATTTCTGTAACTTCAACTAACTCAGCAAAGTTTGTTGTAACACATGAAGCAATAACACCTTGTGCAATTCTATCACCAGGGTTAATTGTGAAAGTTTCAATTTTATGATTGATAAGAATAACGTTTATTTCACCCCTATAATCTGAATCTATCGTACCTGGTGAATTAAGGACTGTAATACCATGTTTGGCAGCCATACCACTCCTAGGTCTAACTTGTAATTCAAATCCCTCAGGCAACTCAAAATACAGTCCCGTTGGGATTATTTTAATATTATCTCCACTATTACATCCTGGGATTTCCACAGGTTGATTTAAATAAGCTCTAAAATCAAAACCAGCTGAACCTTTTGTTGCGTATTCAGGGTTTCTATTAGATGATTTATTTATAAATTTGATTGGTAATTTTGTACCACCATTTAAAGTACCTTCACTACTAACATTTTCCATTAAACTAATAGCACTTTCAATTTCTGATTTAGTTTCACCATCTAAAAACTCCATTTTAGATAACTCTTTTAATTCTTCTAGTTGTTTTGTAATATCGTTATTCATTATTTTAAATTATTTAATTTTGTTATTATATCTACGAGAGCTTTAACGTCTCTTTCACAATATTCTTTTATTTCTTCATGTTTACCAGACCAATAGTTAGTTGTTACACTATCACCTTTAACATCACCATTTTTAGGTGAATCAATATCTAAAACAGAACATACAAGGTCTAATGAACTTAGTGACCATTTACTACCGAATTGCCAAACATCTTTAGTATCTAAAACTCTAAGTTCCCAAGGTTTAGTGTCGTGTTTAGGGAATAGTGTTGGTGGTTTAAGTCCGTTTATAAAATATCTTTTACCTAAAAACGGGATATCAAAACCTGTAATATTTTGACCACATAAATCAAAACCTAATGGGTCTATTTTATCAAAAACTTCTCTAAGTTGTTTTAAAATATCTAATTCATCTTCACCGTAAAAAGATTCAAACTTAACCTTACCTTTATTCACGAAGGCCATAGAAACACAAGCAACCTTTCCAAATTCAGGGAAAAAGGCTGCCGTTTGTCTGTAAACTTCTTGTTGTATTTCTTTTTCCGTCATAGCTTCAGAATCTATTTTAGATTCATCAGTTACTCTTTTTCTGAAATTATCATAATACGATAACCACATATCAAATAACCTTTTAGGTATTTCATCTATGTGTTGATACTGGCTTACAGTTTCAATATCAAAATATAGTAGTTTTTCTAAATTAAATTGCATTTATTTCTTCTATTAAATTTTTAACTTCTGTTTCTTTGTCTTCTACTAATGTTTTATAAAATTCTGACCTATTTTTAGTTACATTATCAATATGGTATTTTTGTACCGATTGATAAAGGTTTTCACCTAATTGTGTAACTAAATCAGGGTTATTATATAATAACTCTAAACGTTTACCCCAATCCTTATGGTTTTTATGTTTACCAACTAAGAACGCGTTACCTTTATCGTTAAACGTACCACCTCTTTCGTAAGCGTCAACCAAATCGATTTGATATGGTCCAAAATCTGAAGCTATTAAAGCCTTTTTATGGAACCCAGCCTCAATAACTTTTAATTGTGATTTACAATAATTGAATATGTGTTCTTTAACGGGAGCTAAAGATACATCAAATAAATTATAATTACTAGCGTAAGTTGTGATTGGTTTAGTCCAAACTCTTCTATAATTTTGGTCTTTACCGTTAGTTAGGTCTGAATATTCTTTTAATTCTTTAACATATTCAGGGTTTAACCTACCATAATTAGATGTGAACATTTCTTCATATCTAACCCAAACACTTTCGTGTGGTAATATTTTTCTAGTTTTTTGTTGACCCGTTTGTGGGTCTTGTTCTACAATATTACCTCTAAGGTCAAAACCACATAAAACAAATTGTGTATCTTCTTTATGTTTACTTAAAAATTGACCTACACTATCTGAGGCTAATTTAAGGTCCTCTAAGTGAGAAGAACCACCTAACCATCCAACACGTAATTTTTTATCTGTTGGTTCAGGTTTTGATTGAAACTGTTCTTCTGATGGGTCTACAGAGTTTGGTAATACAACAACGTTTTTGTTATGTTTAGAAATTTCTTTAGCGTAAATTTTTGTTGTTGTTGTAACATAATCCACCAATTTAATATTGTGGATAATATGTTTATCTAATCCTGAATTTTTTAATTGGTTATACGCTGGGTGGTCTGGTGTAACCATCCAATAATCATCCAAGTCCATAACCGTCTTAACACCGTGTTTTTTAAATTTTTGTAAAATTCTTTCTGAATCTTCTCCGTATGCTGGTTGTAATTGGCCGTTCTTTACTTGTGGTAAAGCTCTATGAAAATGAACAATATCAAAACCTTTAATAAAGTTGTCGTCGTCCCAATTGAAGTTATCTGTACCCGCTGTAACGATATCTACAAAAAAATCATCACCATACAGTTCTTGTAATTTTAAATGTGGGTCCACAGACCTAAACTTTGAAACTCCGCTTCTATCTGAAGGGACTACTAAAACTTTTATTTTACTCATTGAATTTATTTTTATAAAAATATAGAGTAAAAATTTGTTTATGTAAATAAAAAAACCCGACTAGTGTCGGGTTTTAATTACTTTGTTGATTTAGGTCTGTCTTTACATTTACCTTTATTTCCTTTACATGAACATCCTTTTTGTGCCATAATTACTTTTTTTTTAATACTATTTTTTAGTCCTCTTTTTTGGTAGAGGAGATACCGTCCCTGAAAAAGTTGTATTTCCAGCTTTAAATTGTACATTTTCTTTTAAAACCCTTTTATCAAAATAATCCTCAATAACTATAGGTAAAGCTTTAGCTATTTCCTCAGCTATCATTTGTCTAATAGAACTAACATTAGTAACTTCTTCGTTCATTACTTGTTGTCTTTTAGGTTGAGGTCTTCTTTTTTGTGGTATAGGGTGTTTGAAATCTAAATCTTTTTCATCACTATCGTCGTAATACATTTCAGGTTCTTGTCTCTGAGGTTGTCTAGTTTCAGTCATCATCCCTGTACCTCTAATTTCGGCTACCAATTCAGGGTCTAATTCAGTACCAGTACCCAAACCATCAGGTTGTGGTATCGGTGTTGATTTCATAGCCTCTTTAATAGCGTCAGGTAGTTTAGAGTTTTCAACACTAGTTGCATACATTTCTGAATTCACATCCATTCTATCCACAACAGTAGACGAAGTTTCAGAACCAACACCTAATTCGTCGTAAAGACCTCCTGTTGATTGTGTAGGCATACTATAATCACCACCCATAGACTCATAAAGTCCTCCTGTCGTTTGTGAACTCCCTTTATTTGGGTTTGTGTCGTATTTTTTGGCCGTTTGGTCTATAACCTTAGCTTTCTTCAGTATAGCCGCTAATTTTGGGTCCATCATTAGAATCTTGCTTGTTTATAAATTGTTATCATACTATCATCACCATCTTGTCTATAATTAGGTGCTGATGAAGTTTCTGGTCTTTCACTAGGTGTATCAAAGAAATAGTTAGGATAAGGTCTCCAATCTCTAATCTTATCAACCCTAAAAGTTTTCCACATAGGTGATTCGGTATCAGTAACACCGTTGATTTGCCAAGCTCTAATTATAGGATTGTTAGCTTTAGATAAACCTAAAACATAAGGTTCAATGTTTCTATAACCAGAAACATCACCATCTTCACCCATATAATAGATTCTGACACGTTGTTTTTTATCAATAGCATCCTCTATACGAGACCTATTTACATTCTCTAATATAAGTTCCTTTAATGTATTGTAAATACCCAGTGACATAATATTACCAGAACTGTTCTCCGTAGTTATTACTGTTGTATCCAGCGTTAGGTTTATATTTATTACCTGAATTATATAATAATTCATTCTTTTTAAATATATCATCAGAAGTACCAACAGTATTATTACCTGCGTCACCTCTACCCTCATCATCACCATCAGATTGTGCTGCTGGGTTTTGTGGTCCATATCCTTGGTTAGGTACGTTTTTAAATTCGTTAAACGAAGTTATTTGTGCTCTAATAGCGTCAGCTGTTTGTTTTAAAGAAGGTAACTGATTTGTAACACCACCAGGTCCCATATCTTGTACGTCACCAACCGATGTACCTATACCCGCTATACTTACTCCATTTGGCATAATTATAAGTTTTTAATTTTTTTGTTATTTTCCTCAAAAACATTTAATAAATTACTAAACGCCTTTACTTCATAAATAGTTTCGTTTACCGAAATATTATCAGTTCTAATACGTTTCCCACTAGAATCTTGGTCTCTAGTACCACCGTCTTTTTGAAATTGGTTGTCCATACCTATGTTCATCATAGATTTTTTCTTACCTTTAATATCTTGTCTAGCATTACCTAAACACACATTTACCCAATTTTTCATTTTGGTACCACCGTTAAGTAAATAAGATGTATCTTTGTTAGAACCACCAAAGGTGTCAAAGAAGTTTTTAATCCTTTTCATTTGTTCATAACTACATTCTCTGTTGTTCAATAAACCTTCTAATCTACTATACCCCTTAACAGTTTTATCTCCACGATAGGCATTATAAATTCTACTAAGATGGTTATTCATCTCATCATCTATCTCCCAATATTTTCCTTGTAATTCAGAGTTTGCCATTTAATAACCTAATTTTCTCGCTAATTCTCTTTTATATTGAGCTGGAATATCTGTTAAATTTATAGATAGTAATGAATTTAATAAAATAGCTTTATCTTCACCACTAACATCACTTCTATCTAGTAATGATTTTATATGTGATATTTTTCTAACCAAAACTGGTTGGTCGTCTTTTAATAAATCAACGTCAGGAATCTCATTACCATTTTTAAGTTTATCTAAAATATCTTTACTAAAGTTCTTTTTTGAAATAATGTCCTCAAGAACGTTTTTCATATTATCTTTAGCTATCTCATCTAAACTCTTAGGTTCCAAAGACTCTCCATAATACCTACCATATAACTGATATGGTGGTAAATCTTGTCTTTGTGTTTGAACTTTACCGTAGTGAGTTTTTTCAATTTCACCTGTTTCAGGGTCTATTTCGTTCCAAGAATCGTTAGTTTGTTTACCACTAGTCGCCATTTGGGTTTGGTTGTATTTTTTACCACCTTTTATTTTACCACCCTTTTCATCAACTAACTCAGACAGCTCTTTTTTGCTATATATTTTTTTAGACATAATTGTACCTTTTCTTTTATAAATATCTAGAAAAGGTACAATTTACATTATTTCTCAACAAAGTCTTCAGCAAATCTATCTTTTATCATATACTCATTAGAGATACCTCTACTAGCCCAAAATCTTAACTCTTCTTCTGATATAGTTAAAAGTTCTTCTAAAGTATCTTGGTCACCTTCTTTTCTAGGTATACCCGATATCAATTCTAGTTCACTTCTTGTGAAGAATTGTTTATCTTCAGGGTTATCAATCAACAAAGAATCTCTAACGTTTTTACTAAAAACTACTGTTAGTGGTTCTACTTTTTTATTAAAAGCGTCAACATACTTAGCTACATTGTATTCACCTGTAGCTTCAGGGTTGTTTTCTAACATATCACGGTCAATTAAATAACAGTTGTAAACTAAGGTTCCCTCAGGTGGGTCTTTTTTAGTTTTTCTTAACTGTATATCACCGTGTGATTTACGTGTACCATTATTTACGTAATAAATCGTATCACCCAAACTAACATCCAAACCTTCTTTAATAATCAACTCCATGTGAGCTTGTCTAGGTAAAGGATTACCGTTTTTATTCGTACCTCTATTTTGATAAGATTTAATAGTTTTTTTAACCCTAGATTTGTTAGCTATCTCCACTAAAGGTATTTGTTGGTTGTAAATCTTCTCTAAATATTCATAATAGTAATCAACAAACTCTTTACCCTGACCCTCTAATAACATCTTAATACCTTTATTTAGGAAATTTTCAATGTATTTGGGTGTTCCTTTTGATTTAATGGAGTTCCCAGTCAATTTAACTTTACCGTTTGGTGCTAATGTAGCGTAATTCTTTCTAGATAAATTGATTGTGGAAGGCCATTCACCGTCATTATCTAACCCCATAACTCCGTGCATAAATCTTTCGTTATATTCGGCTACGTCAGCATCAAGTCCACGATATTCAACACCTTCTTTAACAAATCTATGTACACCTCTACCTACATAAACGTGTGTTTCAATATCATCAGGTTTAGAGAAGTTTACCCCATCTGTGTCTAATACTAAAGGCGTATAACCTCTATCCATAAAGTATCTAACCATATGTCTTAGGTATTGTCGACCTGTACAAGTAATCATCTCACCAATATCAATATCACCCCATGGGAAAATATACGGTGCCGAAATAGAACCAAAAGCTGAGTTATTCAAAATCTTAATTGGTAACTGTTTACGGTCAAACTTAATCGCGTTTTTTTCATCACCTTTTTCTTCATACTCATTTTTAAGGTATTTGTATTTGTTACGAGTATCTGACAAATATCTTAACATAGCTTTAAGAGCTTCAGAAATATCACAGTCAGGAAATACATCATGTGTTAGTTGTATTGAGGGATATAATGAAGCGTAATCTAATTTTACTATATTTTTATTAAACCCTGTTTGTAATAACCTAGATAAACCACCAACAAAATTACGTTTAGGTAAAATATCAGGTAAAGCTAAACCATTCTCAAAAGACCAACCCATCATCAACAACTTCCACATTGTCGCTGTACCCATCGTAGCACTTCGTAAAAAACCTGTTGGTACTAGACCTGCTGTTAAGAAAGCTGCCTGAGTATATTGGTCATCCACTTTCTCAGTTTCTAAAAGGTCATCCAATAAGTATTCAGTAATTAAAAATCTACCATCAACTTTTTCCCAAGTATCTTCAGATACCAAACCATGTTTAGATAAATCTTTTAAAGGTGGTTTGTTACCGTCTAGTTTATACCATTGACCTGTTGTTTTATTATAATAAAAATCTTCATTTGCTACCCACATTTCACCTAACTTATCACCAGGTACATAAACTCTGTTGGGTCTTTCAACACCTGAAGTTTCAGCAATGTACTTTAAACCGAACTGTTTAATGTTTGAGTTGATTGCCATAGCTTGACGAACTCTGTGCATTGTATCCATTACGTTTACACCCCAATAAACGGTTTGTTCGTACTTTTCTAATTCAGCACCTAATTTAAGTGAAGCTGATTTTCTAATTAAAGGTATTTCAGGGTGTCTAGTCTTAATTAAACCACCGGAACCAATAGTTGTTGTTTTATCACCTCTTTTATTGAATTTAACATTTTCAGTTGACATACCTAATAGTCTCATTCTACCTAAAATATAAGTCCAGTCAAAGAATTCCGAGTTGTAACCTGTAATAACCGATGGGTCTAATTCGTGAAGAATATCAAAAAACTCCGTTATCATTCGCCTTTCAGCATCCTCAGTCCATACACCATTATCGTATGAATCTAAAATTTTCCTAAAACCACGATTATCTTTAATCCCTATTAAGAACATATGTCCGTCATTAGGGTCTAAACTCGTGGTCTCAATATCAAATACTACTTTATGAACTTCTTCGTAATTTTCAAAACCCTTAAATAAACGTTTACCTGTTTGTACTAAAAATTGTTCTACAGGTGGTAACATCTGAATCATACCGTTACTACTCCAAGGGTTTATACCACCTTTAGTGAAAAAGTTTACCAAATCCCTATAAGTACCTGAGGTTTTTACCATAAACTTAAAACCGTCTTCAAGTCTATCGTCATCACCTGTTTCTAATTTTTGTGTAACGATACCATAGTGTTTGGCCATTTTCTTCATCTTATCTATGTCGTCGTCGTAAAAACCACTGTCACGTAGATTTTTTGTCCATAAAAATGGTGTAAATTTGTAAACTTTAATTGATTTACCCTTTTTAGGGTCGTCTATGGTTACATAAACTCTATTGGAATTATCCACCGACCAATCACCTGTTTGGTCTAGTTCTACTGATGTGATATATTTTTCTTCATCTTTTCCTTCCAAGAAGACCCTAATATCTTCGGGTGTAGCTTTTTTAATTTCTTTTTTCATATAAAATAATGTTTGGGACGGGGACATTTTATACCCACTCGTTTATTACATTATTAAATATGGTTTTTTTTATCTTAAAAATAAAGACCCAATTAACAAACAATTTGTGATTTAACTACGCTGTCAACAACATTGACGTATAGGTCTTCTCTAATCGGTACAATTAAAGAAGACCCATCATCTAAGAAATCTATTTTAAATTCCGCTTTATAAGTTCCTGTTTTCTTTGTATCTTTAGCATTGAACTGGTATCCAATATAAAATTCCTCTTCTTCTGGACAAGCAATCTTTTCAACCGGAAATACTAGGCCTTGTTGATTATAAACTCTAGGTATACCTTTTTCATCCACCATAGTAAATGTGATAGCAGCGTTCTCTAACCTATCAAATATATTTTTATAATCGTATCTACCGTCATTTATTACCTTCATTTTTAATGTTGGTAATGTTGAATCTTTTTTTATGAAAAAATGTTGTGCCATCTTGTTTTATTTATAAATATTTAACAATTTACATAAGGTGGTAAATTACCACTACCACAGTCCCCACATAAAGAAGAACCTGGTTGTATTATTTGGGAACCTCCAAAAGTTGTTCTAACACAATATCTATTACAATCAACATACATATTATTCCTTAATTCTAATATGTTTAAAGGTCGTTTATAAAATCTTAATTGTGATAGTTCACCATCTAATGTACCAGCAAAATTATTTTGAAGTAAAAGGTTTTGGTCTTCAGGGTCAGGGCCACCAAAAGTTTTAGTTTCCAATAAACCTTGTGTTCCACCACCCCATGATATGTTATAAGGTACACCTTGTTGTTTATCACTCCAAGTAGCTAATGACCTTAATTGTAATCCAATAAAATCTTTAGACCTTAAAACTAACCTACCATTTACATATATTTTTAAATTACCTGTAGGTAAACCAAATTTAGACCCACTACCTTGTATATAAACCACTTGAACTAGTGTGGCAGTATTACCTGTTGGTATAACTGAAGTTTCCGTATAAGACTCCTCAACAGTAGTACCTGTTATAACTTCTTTATTATTCCTACACTCACCTGTAACTGTTAGTTTTCTCCAACCAATCTTACTATCAGGTGTAATTCTAAAACCTAAGGCATTCTCACCAATTTCATTACAATAATTGTAAGAACTCCCTGAAGTAACACCTTGTGTCGTGGTTGAACCTGTTGAATTACAACAACAATTAGAAAAAGCCCATGGATAAGAAAAACCGTAAGAACTTTTTGTAAACCAAGATTGTCCACCATTTAAACCTTCATCAACTTTAATATTAGGTTGTAAAGGAATCCCTGTTGAAGTTGTGTAACCTGACTCACCCGAAAATACATTCCAAAATTTGTCTTCAGCTCTTGTTCCTATATAAAAGAAAAATCCTGAGTTATTTGAATAAACATCATTTAATGTTGTACCTGTTGTTGAATTACAAGATTGGGGTTTAATCCAAGTTTCCATGGTCCACCCTTTTTCGTAGTTAGTTGGCATAAGGTCGTAAACCTTAGCGTCAGGGTCACCTTTTGTGACCGTTGTTGTATAACCTGTGTTACCACATGAATCTGTAGTTATAGTTGTTGAAGATACAGGCGCTGGTTTTTCAAAGTCTATTTTAAAGAATCCTTGATAAAAGCCACCATATAAACAAATAGAATCGCCCATTGAACAACCACCATCTAATGTGGTACCTGTTTTAAATTCCCATGGGTATACGTATGTTTGACCTGTTACTGGGTATAGTTGTACTTTTGTGTCTGCTGATGTTAAAACTAAGGTGTCTGTTAGACCAGTTACCCTACCATTATCAACACCAACCAAACCGAAATCACTTAATGTAATTCCTGATTGTGGTGTTACGGTAGCTCCCGTCCACTCAACCAAACTAGTTAATACTTTACCATCGGTTGTGGTACCTGTATTATTTACATCAAACCAAAGTATTAAATCGTTGTCTGATATAATACCGTCAGTACAATCAAGTGTTCTACAATTTACAGCATAAGGTAATGATTGACCTTGGTTATCCGAAGATAAATAAAAATCCCAGTAGTCTTCATTAACTAATTTACCGTCTATATTGTTAAAATAATAATTATCTATACCCATATTTTATAAATATCATTCTTGTTCTAATATTGTTCTTGTACCACCACTAAAAAGTATTACAGTCTCAGTATCACCACTTGTAGTATAATAAGTTAGTTGTAGTTCATCTATTTTATTAAAACATTCTTCTTGACTAATACCATCAAAAATATTATGTATTGTGTAGGTTTTACCATTAGTTTCATTTAAACTAATAACCCTACCGTCATTTTTATAAACTAATCTCCAAATCATAATCAATCGGTTGTTATTGTCCATTGGTAAGTACCAGTCAAGGTAGATATGGCTGAAATACCATTATACCCATCACTTGTTGTATCAGGGACACTATTAGAAGAAATATCTAATGTAACGCCAGACCATCCTGTTGGGTTGTTTGTTGTTATCCATTCAAAATCAACTAATGTCCTGTTAACTTCACCAGATGTCATACCATGTGACCTAATATCTATTGTACAACCGTATGTAGAATTTACATCCATAGTTGCCCCACTTAATGGTTTAAAATCTATATAATCAACATTGGGGGTGTTGAACATAGAAAACGCTCTATTATTATCACTACCAGTAACATTTCTAAAAGTTTCGGTTGATTGTGGGAATGTTACACCTGTTAATGACGGACAATAATCTATCTGAACAAATCTACCCAAACCTGACAACATACTAATATCCACATTTAATAAAGACGTACTATCACCAATATTATACGTTATAAAACTTTGTGTTGACGCGGTATGTAAAACCTCTATAAGGTTATCATTATTTTCCATAATAAAACTACCACCTAAATTAGGGAACATGGTTAAATCATGTGTACCCGTTATATCACAATTATTTAAACTATATGAACTAAATACTTGTGTAGAACCAGTATGTGTTACACTAGTTAAAGAAGTATTAGAATACATTTGAAAATTACCACCTAAATTAGGAAACATAGACATATCGTGATTACCCGTAATATTACAACCAAATAGCAAATATGAATGAAAGGTTTGTGGTGAATATGTATGTGTTACACCCGTTAGGTTAGAGTTACTACTCATCCTAAAACCCCCACCCAAATTAGGGAACATGGATAGGTCATGATTACCGGTTATATCACAATTATATAAGCTATAATAGGTAAATATTTGTGACGAACCTGTGTGTGTCACACCCGTTAGAAGAGGATTACCATACATATAAAAACCCCCACCTAAATTAGGGAACATGGTTAAATCATGGTTACCCCTAATATCACAACCAAATAGATAATATGAACTAAATACTTGTGTAGAACCAGTATGTGTTACACTAGTTAAAAATTTATTAGAATACATTTGAAAATTACCGCCCAAATTAGGGAACATGGTTAAATCATGGTTACCGGTTATATCACAATCATATAAATAATACTCTGTAAATACTTGTGGTGAGTATGTGTGTGTTATACTTGTTAAATTTAAGTTATCCCTCATACTAAAACTACCACCTAAATTAGGGAACATGGATAGGTCATGATTACCGGTTATATCACAATTATATAAATAATACTGTGTAAAAACTTGTGATGAACCTGTATGTGTCACACCCGTTAAATTAGGGTTACTATACATTCTAAAATCACCACCTAAATTAGGAAACATAGACATATCGTGATTACCCGTAATATTACAACTATATAAATAGTATTGTGTCATATTAGACGGATTATAACCATGTGTAACACCCGATAATAAACTATTACTGTTTAAAGCAAAAAGATAACAGTTTTTAAAACTGGGGTTTGTTAAATCTAGAGTACCGTAAATATCGTCAGTAGATAAATTTAAGGCGATGATATTATCAAAATCACCAAAATAAACTTTAACATCCTTAACATCACCATTGTCAGAATATGTGTGTGAAAAGTTTGGTCCAGTCTCATAACCCACACTACCATCACCATAATCAA
>Ga0208644_1000693_pt1 | contig 29877 bp, 9 predicted proteins | sample VirMetDEL_Nov_18_FD_184517 | JGI IMG/M metagenome (GOLD analysis project Ga0208644, IMG submission 184517) | Aqueous microbial communities from the Delaware River and Bay under freshwater to marine salinity gradient to study organic matter... | ecosystem: Environmental > Aquatic > Marine >...
CGACAGCTTACTATTGCTAGAGATTGGTCCAAGGTAGAAGTACAAAAACTTTACCAGCCTCAAAAACAGGCACTTAAAAACGTTTTAGGAGAAGATAGAGTACAAGATGACCCCAACCTACCTGAGGGATATTTTCTTGTTAATAGTAATGATATTTTAGATCCACGTGTACAAACAATACAACAGGAAACACATCCAGTTTTTGCTAGCAGTATAAGAACTGTTAAACAGTCAGTAGCTTCACAACTTCCTGCGATTGAGTTGGGTGGTGACGCAGTTTTTGGTATATCGCCAGATTGGCCATCAATTAGTAGTGGTGGATCTTCTGTGGCAGCAGGGGAAAATACTGCAAACAATAACTTTGAATTTGGAAACGACCCTCAAGGTGAATTTGGTGGTGCACCTACTATTAACCCATTAGACACAGCTATAGGCAATGATGAAGAGGATACTGGCCCTTTTGATCCTCAACCTGGGGTGTTAACACCCCAGGAAAAGCTGCTGCTTGAGCAAGGCGAATTTGGTACAGGTCCACAACCAAATAGTGCAAACAATAACTCTGGATTTGGAAACGACCCTCAAGGTGTGCCCCCAAGACAAGAAGAAATTACTAACGGAAACAGAATAATAAGAGGAAATTCAAAAGATGATGATCAGGGTATACCAGTTGATGACGAAGGTGTAGATAGTTTTGGTCGGCCAACGACTTCTCAAGTAGGTACTCCTAAAACTAGCACAAATAATGATGAATCTAATAACCGTGCCTTCGTTAAGCCTCCTGGATCTGTAACTATTGATCCTCAACGTAATTTACTTGACGACTATGCTAGTTATACCTATAACATTGCATTGTACATGCTAACACCCAAAACATATGTTAATCTTATGAGTGCACCAAAGTCATTTTCTCAAATACCAAAATTTTTAGTTTGCAGAAGTGGTGGGGTAGATGGAGATCCAGAAAGGGCAAGTGAATTTAACACAGATTTTTATATTGATAACCTTAAATTAGTTAATTCAGCCGCAAGTCCTAGTAAATTTAACGCTAATACAAACACAGTTGAGGTGACTTTTGATATTACTGAACCACGTGGTGTGACTTTAATAGATAGATTAAGAGAACAAGCTAAACAAAGTTTGGAAGAAGAACAAAACTACATACAAACTCCCTATTGTTTGGAAATATCATTCAAGGGATATGATGATAATGGTAAACCGTCTAATAAGTTAATTGCACCAAAATACATTCCAATAAGAATAATGGAAATTAAATTTAGTGTTGATGCATCAGGAGCTACTTATAAATGTGCGGGTATACCATACCATCAGGATGTGTTTAAAAATATTCGTTCAACCATTCCAATCAATATTCAAATACAAGCAAATAATGTTGGAGATATTTTTTCTAAAAGTGTACAGGGATTTACAAACGAAAGAAAATATACTGATCAGGATATTCAAAATAATATAGCCGCCGCGACCTTAAGTGGTGGTAACGCAATTAATGTGGAGGATGCTCTAAGGGCTGAAACACAAGTTATATTGGGAAAATCAAGTACCAATATTGCAGATGCTATAAACGACTACTATAAAAGTTTGACTAAACCTAGGCAGGTTCCCGATAGTGAATCTAATAAAACAAGTCGTAATAATTTTACAACGGTTCCTGCCGAAATAGAGCTAGCTGATGAAATATCATTTTTAGTTGCTCCAGAAATATTAAATGCAAAAATAGTCCCTGACAGGTTTGACCCGCAGAATACGCCTACTGAGATTGATAATTTATCAAAACAGTTTGGACAAGCGTTAAAAGGTTCTGTAACTATTGACAAATCAAAACAACTTTTTCGTATTAACAGAGGTACAAACTTGGTTCAACTTATATCCCATATTGTGGTCAGTAGCAACTATATCAATAAAAATATAATAAAAGATATTGAAAATAACAAAAATGAAACTAGTAAGACAAATATGCCTATTTCTTGGTTTAAAGTTAAACCCAAAATCATTGATGTGATAGGTTGGGATAAAAAAACAGGCAGGTATGCTTTTAAAATAAGATATGATATTGTTCCCACGGACGTTTATTACAGTGATTTTCCATGGGCACCTCCAAGTAAACCTAAGGGACAGGGTATTCATAAAATTTACAATTATATTTTCACTGGTGAAAATACACAAGTAACAGGGTTTGCATTAGATTTTGATACGGCATACTATCAGGCACATACTTTAGGAACAGGTGTACCTGTAGACAATAAAACTCATGACACTTTTGCATCTCCTCAAATAAGGACCACACCCAAAAGTACTGAAGGTGAAAGCTTAAAAACAGATACAACAGTTGAAGAAAAACGTGCAAAAGATTTATTCAGTACAATAATGCATGATGGTACTGATCTTATTGGGTTAAAATTAGATGTTGTAGGAGATCCTGCATATATTCCTACAGGGGATAGTTTTTGGCAAGATAAAGAACTAAGAAGGGAACTGTATAATACTCCCTACATGCCAGACGACACATTAAATTATGATTTAAGTCCTCCCTATATACAGGTTAATCTAAAAACTCCAATTGACTATGATGATCTGTCAGGTCTAGCTAATCCAAACACCAATAGTAAGTATTCTACGAGTGAATTTAGTGGAGTTTATCAGATTGTTGAAATACAAACTACTTTTGCAGGAGGCATATTCTCTCAAAAACTAGAAGGGTTCAGAACTCATATGCAGCCAGTAAAAGATACAGTTGTTCGTAGTAAAGAATCTGGCAAATATTTGGATAACCAAAGGGCTATTCAAGAACAAAAAGATATAGAAGAAGCGAACATGATAGGATATGGTCTTGGTGCTACGCCTGTTAAAGTAAAATCAACTGCGGGTGCTAAAGTACGTGCTAATGTACCTACAACAAGTGAATCCTTGCAAGATGATCCTGCTCTAGTAGAATTAGACAACCAGCGAAGGATAAGTGAACAGTTGCAAGATGATCCCAGTTCAATTACTAATTTAGATAGTAATACTAATTTGGGTGGCAGATCTAAAGTAACTAACTTACCTTTTAACATAGATCTGTTGCCAACAGACTTTTAAAAAAACAAAGGATAGGATATGGCTAATGTTTGATTATACAAATTTAGGGGCAAAGGGTGGCGATAAAGATTTCAAAACTGAAGACGTCCGCGGAATACATGAAGATAAAGGCATAGTAATTGGTATTGTAAAGGTAAATTCACATCCAACTCATATGGGCGTTTTAAGTGTATTCATCCCCCAATACGGAAATACTGGTACTCAAACTGGTAAACCTCTTGAAGAAACTACCTCGCAATGGCGACAGGTTAGATATGCAACCCCGTTTTACAGTAGATCTGAAGCCCAGGACGGTACAAAGAGTGTAGGTGGTATAGTTTATCCGTGTCCGGACATTGGAACACGAGTCCTTTGTGTGTTTCCAGAAGGTAGAAATGCTGAAGGTTTTTGGTTTGCCTGTGCACCTGATGCATATATGATGCAAACATTACCTGAATCTGGGATGACTAGTAATTTTGTTAGTGAAGGAAGTGATGGCCCTAGACATACTCGTGCACCTGCGCTCGACCTAAATGATCGTATAGAAGATACTAGTAAATTAACTAACTGGCTCAAACCTAAAAGGAAAATAGATTTAGACTCTTTTAGTTCATTAAAGAAACAGGGATTAGATAAGGACGAATTTCGAGGTCTTACGACCAGTAATTACATGCGTGAGACTCCTAGTGAACTTGTAGGTATAACAACAAAGGGAAGGCGAAAATCTAAAACCGGTGTAGACATATCAAAAACACCTGTTATAAGTAGTCTCAAAAATAACCCGGCTACTAAATTAGTGGGAGATGACCTTAACACACTTCTTGGGAAATCCGGAAGAGCTCGTGGCCACTCACTAACCATGGATGATGGTGATATTGAAGGTAACAACAATCAGGTACGTATAAGAACAAGCCATGGTCATCAAATACTACTGCATGATACAGAAGATTTTATTTACATTAGTAATTCCAGCGGCACATCATGGATTCAGATGGATAAGAAAGGTCAACTTGACCTATACAGTGAAACCAACGTTAATGTTCGTAGTAAAAATATAAATTTCCATGCAGATCAAAATATTAAGTTTCATGCTAAGTCTACTATTCAATTAGTAAGTGAAAACACAACACACTTAGAGGGAGGAACTCTTATAGATGTATTTTCTGGCAAAGGATCAGCAAGAATGTTTGGCTCGAAGGGGATTGACATTAAGAGTGGTTCAGCAGCAAATATTGAATCCTCAGGCACAATGAATCTTAAAGCTGGACCATCACTTAACGTTAAAGCAGGTTGTATAGCTCTACAAGGAAGTGCAGCAGGAGCAGCCAAAGGCAAAGCTATACCTTTAGCAACTCTAAAAGATACTATGATTGATGGTAAAGGTTTTTGGAATGCCAATAACGAATTAAAAACAACAGTGGATCGTGCGCCAACACACGAGCCTTACGTAGAACATGGAATAACAACACAACCTACAGTGTTTAATGGAGATATTAATAAAACAGTTTCATTTCCCAAAAATCCTCCTGTGGTTAGCGACGATGGTTTAGATAGTATCCTAGAGGGTGCCAACAGTGAAAAAATTAACGAAGCAGTTTTAGTGAACCAGTCTTTACCAGATCCTCTGGGTGTTCTAGATGCAAATAACATGAGATCTATTTCAGCTGGCATTTCAGAGTTAGTAGGTAGCAATGGAAAATATAATCATGTTGATAGTGTAACGAGGGCTATAGGTAAGTTTGGACTTACTACACAAACTTTAAAAGAGCAAGGATTTATTAAACCTGAAGCTGTCTTTAATGGCCAACTATCTGATCCTAGAATTTGGACTGGAAAAAATGGTGTTGGTGATCTAGACGACTTTTTTGCTAACTCTTTTCTTCAAGAAGACATATTCCAAAAAGATCTGGCAAAAAAATATCAAGAATTAGCTACTAATGGCGGTATAAAAGCTACAGATGCACCCAATGTCGTATCAGCTATGCTAACAGCATCATATGCGTCTGGATCTGATTATGCAAAAAAATTAAGGGCTGGCGAATTTTTAGAACCTAAGCCTATACCAGGCACAACAGTTATTGAATCTTCTCAAGACTTGTATAAAAAGCTATCCACATATGCTCAAAAGGGAGCAAGTGCTTATGAACAATCCAGAGAGAACTTTGATTACTTTGCTAGGCAAGGTTTATACATATAGGGTAAATAACATACTATGTCTTTATACCGTGGCTATACTACTTTAAATAACAGTTTCCAATCAGTAAGCCTGTCTGATGAAGATCTTATTAAGCGCGATATATTAAACCATTTTGCTATACGTAAGGGTGAAAAATTATTCAACACTGACTTTGGATCAAGTATATACGAGTATATAATGGATCCATTAACTGAAGAAACAAAAGATGCCATTCTTCAAGAAGTGCAAACCACAATTGATTACGATCCTAGGGTAATTGCGCAAGATATAATAGTATCTGAATTTGATAATGGTATTCAAGTAGAAGTTGACTTGGTTTTTGTGGCTACTGATGCTAGTGAGCGATTACTAATCACATTCTTACGTGATAATAACCTATAATATACGTATATTCTATAACAAATAAATATAGTATAACAACGTGAGATAAATTAATGGCTAGTACCACTAGAGAATCAAACTTATTTGCTGCTGAAGATTGGACAAAGATTTACGAAGCATTTAGGGAAGTTAACTTTCAAAGTTACGACTATCAGACTGTTCGTAAAACTATAATTGATTATATTAGAACCTATTATCCAGAAGATTTCAATGACTTCATTGAGAGTAGTGAATATATAGCTCTAATTGATATTATAGCATTTCTAACTCAGAGTATGAGTTTCCGTGTTGATCTTAATGCAAGAGAAAATTTCCTAGAAACTGCACAAAGACGTTCAAGTATTTTACGTCTTGCCAGGATGCTTAATTACAATGTAAAGCGTAGCCAAATTGGGCGAGGGTTACTAAAAGTAACTAGTGTACGCACGAGTGAAGAAGTTTTTGATAGCAATGGTAACAATCTTCAAGATACTGAAATTTTTTGGGGCGATACAACAAATCCAGATTTCCTAGAACAATTTACAACTATTATGAATGCAGCCATGGTTGGTACGCAGCAGTTTAGTAATCCATCATTAAGAACATCTATAGGTGGAATTAAAATTGAAGAATATAATATTAGAACTATACCCAGTAGTATTGCTGCTTATGAATTCTCTACTAACGTAAATGGTAGAACTATAGATTTTGAAGTAGTTAATGGAACATATAGTGGTTCAAACTATCTATATGAAGTCCCCCCAGGACCAAGGGATACATTAAACTTAATTTACAGAAGTGACGATAGAGGGTTTAATAGTATTAACACTGGTTTCTTCTTTTATTTTAAACAAGGAAGCCTGCAAACTGTAGATTTTTCAATTAATGAAAAGTTGCCAAACCGTGTAGTAGAATTAAGCGTAAATGGCATTGACAATAATGATGTTTGGTTATATGAATTAGATTCACAGGGTAATGAATCAACAAGATGGACAAAAGTACCTGCGCTAAATGGTACTAACGTAATTTATAATAGCTTGAGTAAGGAAATAAAAACTTTATTCGCTGTAGAAAGTGCTGTTAATGATAGAATCAATATAGTATTTGGTGATGATGTTTTCACTACTACCCCAGTGGGTAATTTTAGAACCTATTTTAGAGTGGGTAATGGGTTAACCTATAAAATCGCTCCACGTGATATGCAGGATATAGAGATCAATATTCCCTATGTCAGCAAGACAAATACACTACAGAGCCTTACAGTAAATCTTGCACTTCAAACTACAATTTCTAATGCAAGTGCCAGAGAAAATTTAAATGATGTAAAGTTAAAGGCACAACAGCAATACTATACTCAAAATCGTATGATTAACGCTGAAGATTATCAGATCTTCCCATTTACAAACTATACAGATATTTTAAAAAGTAAAGCGGTAAATCGTACATCAAGTGGTATCAGCAGATACCTAGATGTGCGTGATACAACTGGAAAATACAGCAGTACAAATATTGTTGCTAGTGATGGTATTCTGTTTATTGACGAGCCTGTTAATAGTTTTAGTTTTAATTTTACTACTAGAAGTGACATATTCAATGTTCTTTCACGACGAATTGAACCGATTATTCAAAATAATGAAAGTTTTCATTTTTACATAAAAAATTATACTAAAAAGGATGCTGCCAGTCTTAACAGTACATGGCAACAAACTACAAGGAGTTTTGGTACTGTAACTGGCTATTTTAAAAATTCAGCTGGCAATCCAGCATCAATTGGTAGTTTTGCTAGTAGTAGTTTGAAGTATGCTAATACAAATAGTTTACTTAAATTTGTTGCTCCAGCTGGTAAAGTTTTTGATATTAATAATACTATCATAACTGGTTCAAGTGGAGATTTGAATACTAAAGATTATATTTGGGCAAGTATTATTAAAGTTGTTGATGATGGTACAAATCAAGGCGTGGGTAATCTTAGAAATGGCACAGGCCCAGTGACTATGAGCGAGATAATTCCAACAGGGGCAATACTTTCTAAAATTTACCCTGTGTGGAACAACACGCTAACTAGTCAAAACAAGTCAACTATAGCAGACAATATTGCTACATTTAAAACTTTTGGGTTACGATATGATTATGAAACTGGAACATGGGAAATTATCAGTAGCCTAAATCTAAACCAAAGTACAACTTTTAGTCTTACAAATACTGGAGATCAAAGTAATTTAGGATTAGACAACAGTTGGTTTCTATTATTCACAAATGATGGTGCAACCTATACTGTAAAATATAGAAGTACCACTTATACATTTGAAAGTGTAAAGGAAACTCGCTTTTACTTTGACAGCGATCTAAAAGTTTTTGATCCCGTATCAGGCAAAACTGTTAAGGACACTATTAAAGTTTTAAAAGTCAATAACAAGCCTGACAGCAGTTTGCCTATAGGTTTAGATATTCCCCTACAAATAGATAAAGCATATATTGAATCAGATGGGTTCACTCTTAATGAAAAAATTAAAGTAACCTTTCCTGACAGTGATAGTGATGGAGTGCCTGACGATCCAGAGGTTTTTGAAACAATCGTATCTCCTGATACAAACAGTGCCAGAAAAGTAGTTTTTTATACAACATACCTAGATTCGGCAGGGTTTACTAGATACAAACCAGTAGTTGATTCAACTATAGAAACAACATACACCACAGAAAGTGAAATAAGAACTATACTTGCTAGTTATAGTCTAGGGCAAATATTTTATGCTTCAAGTACAGGAGTATTTTACATACTTTATGAAGCTTCTGGCGGTACAAAAAATATAAAGATTACAACAGATTATATAAAGAAAACTGGAAGAAATAATTTATTATTCCAGTATAGTCACAATGCGCCCAATAATAGAAGAATCGATCCAAGTCCAAGTAATATTATTGATCTTTATATTCTTACAAGACAATATAACACAGATTTTAGAAATTGGGTAACAGATATCACTGGCAGAGTAGAAAAGCCTACTAAACCTTCAACACTAGAGTTAAGAGATTCATTTGGCAATCTTGAATCCAATAAAAGCGTTAGTGATGCTCTAATATTCCACTCTATAAATTTTAGACCATTGTTTGGCAGTAAAGCAGATGCTAGTTTACAAGCAACATTTAAAGTAATTAAAAATCAAGCTACTTTAAAAAGTGATAGTGAAATTAAAGCAAATGTAATCAGAGCAATTAATAATTATTTTGCTCTTGAAAATTGGGATTTTGGCGACACTTTTTACTTCAGTGAATTAGATGCTTATCTTCATCAAGAATTGTCCCCAGATGTTCTTAGTATTACTATAGTACCTAAAGACACAACCAACGTCTTTGGTAGTTTACTTCAAATTACAAGTGCAAGAGACGAGATCTTTATAAGCAGTGCGACAGTTAATGATGTAGAAATTATTTCTGTTATTACTGCTAGTCAATTGACTGCATCAGGAACAGTAGTAAATACCGCATCTGATAATCTTAGTGTTGAAAGCGTAAGTGCAGGAAAAAGCTCACTTTCTACAACTGTAAATACAGTGACTAACAATACAAATATTACTAACACTGGATATAATTACTAATGGCAACTCGTAAAAGTCAGACTTTTTTACCAGAAGTTTTTAAAACTGAACGTAACCGTAAGTTTTTAAACGCTACTCTAGACCAGCTAATTAGCGAACCCAGAGACACAAGATTTGACGGTTTTATTGGCAGAAAGTTTGCTAAGAACTATACAGCAGGTGATGGATATCTTAGTGAAATATCTACTGACAGAACAAACTATCAATTAGAGCCTGGCGTAGTCTATAGAAATAGTGAAGGTACTGTAGAAAGTGCAAGTTCCTATATAGACTTTTTGAATAATATTAGATACTACAACGGTAATACAGAAAATCCCAATGACCTATTCAGCCAGGAATACTATAACTGGAGTGGCTTTGTAGATTTAGATAAATTAGTCAACTACGGAGAATACTTCTGGTTACCCGGTGGTCCTGACAGAGTTAATGTTTTTGGCAACACTGTAGATATGACAGAGGACTATACTGTTTATAGAGAAGGAACAACCTATTCACAAATACCCTGGGATACAGTAGGATATGATTCTACTACGTTTGATGAAGAAACGAGTCAAGTTGTTACAGGTCAACCCGTATACAGATTTAATAACACTACCGCAACCAGCAACGAAACTCTCTATCTGGCTAGGGGTGGCACCTATACATTTAATGTAAGTCAGCCAGGTATCCCCTTCTGGATTCAAACAGAGATAGGATTAACAGGTATAAGTTCTGCACAACAAAACGTAAGCACGCGAGATGTTGTCGGTGTAAGTAACAATGGTGAAGACGTTGGAAGAATCACATTCAATGTGCCAATGAAGGATGATCAATCCTTTTTTACAGAAATGACAACTGCTGCTTCTGTGGATTTTTGTTCAACTCTATCATATAGTCAAATACATAACCAGGTCTATAGTAAATTCGTTGATACGTATGGTGGTATAGATACATTTACTGAAATAAATGGTAAGACTCTTGTATTTTTAAATGACAGTGAAGATGAAACTTTATGGGACGCGGGATCACCATTTGACGGATATCCATTTAGTCAAGCAGGAACTACTTTTGATGCGACTACCAGAATATCACTTAGTCAAAGATATGATGTGTATGCTATTGCATTAAAAGATATTGGCGGAACACAGACTATTACACTTACAAGAACTACAGCAGTTCCGCAGGGTCAAAAAGTTAGAATCAAGCAAGGCAAAACTTACGGAAATCGTCAGCTATGGAAAAACACAAGTAATAAATTTGAACTTATCCCTCCTTTAACATCACTAGCAGACGAACTCTATTATCAGGATGGCGTTGATTCAACTCGATTTGGTCGCATTGTTCTTATTGATGATGGAAAAAGTTCTATTATTGACGTCGTTAATGATGTTCTAGGAAAAGAAAATTATACAAGTCCCAATGGTGTCATTTTTACTAATGGCCTTAAAATAGAGTTTGACACAACCGTTACACCAACCAGTTATCAAAACAAAACTTATTATGTTGAAGGAGTTGGGTCTTCAATTACTTTGACTCTAGCAAAAAGTTTAACTACACCAGAGCCTTTTACAGAAACCCTGGAAGAACCTTATGATAGTGTAGTCTTTGATTCAACAAACTATGATGGTAGTTCAAACAGTCCAGTATTGCAAGACTATATAGTTGCCAACAGGAGTTGTGTTGATAACAATGCTTGGGCAAGAGGAAATAGATGGTTTCATAGACAGGTTATTGAAGCAACCGCCAAATATAATAAGTTTACGCCTGCTGTGGATGATACTGCAAGAGCTAAACGGCCAATTATTGAATTCACTCCAAACTTGTCCCTCTTTAACTATGGCGTTTATAGTACTGATCCTGTATCTGTAGTTGATGTTACTGAAACAGATGCTCTGTCAAATGTAAATGGTCAGACCGGTTACTTTAGTGACAGTATAGATCTATTGCCTCAGATGACAGTTATATTCACGGCTGATCCAGATTTAAAGAACAAGATTTTTAGAGTAGATTTTATTGACGAAGATGCTAATGCTAATACAAGAAAAATTATAAACCTTGTTCAAATAGGCACTGTGCCTAATGACAGTAATGTAACAAGTATACTTGGTGCTAAAAATCAAGGCGTAGTTTTTTATTATAAGAACAGCACGTGGCTCAGAGCACAACAGAAAACCAAGATTAATCAAGAACCATTGTTTGATGTATTTGACGGCAATCATAAAAGTTTTGGAGATACCAGTGTCTATCCAAGCTCAACTTTTTCTGGTTGTAAACTTTTTAGCTACAAACGAAACAGTAATGCAGCAACTGATCAGGTTTTAGAATTTGGTTTAACCTATAATAATTTTGAAAACATTGGTGACATTGTTTTTGAGAACAATTATATAAAAGATACATTTACATATGTAAAAAATACAGGGTTAACCAAAGTTATTGTAAGAAGTGGCCACGTTCATTACATAGACAAAAAGACAAATAAAAGAAGTCTATTGAATGGTTGGACACAGGTACTAGAAGATAGCAAGCAGTTTCAAATAGTAACATATACTGTTGCCTCTGAACTTTATACCTTTGAAATTGGAGCGAAACCTAAAGACACTGTAACAAGCAGCCTACAGGTTTTTGTTAACAGTAACTTTATATCAAACAATCAATACAGTATTTTAAATCAGAATGAGAAATACTATGTTGTGTTCAAAAAGTCGTTAACTAAAAATGATGTTGTAACATTACGTGTATTTTCAGATACAATAATTGAAAATGGGTACTTCGAGATACCAAAAAATATAGAAAATAATGCTAACAATGATGATTTTGAAAATCTATCACTAGGTCAAATTCGCAATCATTTAATTATAATAACCAACAACATTAAAGAATTTGAGGGTAGTAGTTTAGGATCAAATAATATAAGAGATTTAAATTACAGAGTATATCCTGGAAAAATTTTACAGCACAGTGCTGGTGCTATATTAGGACAATATCTCATTACTAGCGATGAAGCTAATATAATTGATAGTCTAATTTATAGTATGGAGGAATATACTAGATTCAAGAATAGGTTTATAGAGAATATAGATAAGTTAGATCTTGACTATAGAAATATAACGAAATGTGTTGATGATATTCTCTTGTTTATGGTCAATAACAAAACAGTATCTTTCCCCTTCTATTATTCTGATATGGTACCTTGGGGCAATACTTTTTCTACTGTTAATTTAACAGTTGAAGATATCAAAGAAAGAGTATATGAATTCGGTAGTCAATTTGACTTAACTAGCATAAGTCAAAGAGCAGTAATTATCTATCATATAAGAAATAATGTTAAAACACAACTGCTCGAAGGTGTAGACTATACCTTTGATACTATTAATGCCGCGTTTATTTTAAATGATAGTTTTGTCACTTTTCTTAATGATAAATTTGAAATTAGAGAATACACTAATACAGATGGAAGTTTCGTGCCTCCAACTCCTACTAAATTAGGATTGTGGAAAAAGTATACACCTCGTAAATATATTGATAATACCTACAGTGTGCCAAAAGAAGTATTACAAGGACATGATGGAAGTATTTGGGCAACTTATGGAGACATAAGAGACGACGTTATACTTGAATTTGAAAAGCGTGTTTATAACAATATTAAGACACAGTTTAGAAATGATTTATTTGATTTTGACTCAGTGCTTTCAGGTTATTGGAGACCCAACAGCTCTGTATCACTAAGTCGCGAACTTTCAATAATAAGAAGTTTGTATGGTAAATGGGCTATCAAAAATAGAGTTGATACAGTTGAAAATACTACATGGAATGAGACTAATCAATTTTCATGGAATCACACTAATGGTACAACCAAATTAGAAGGTCGTAGAGTTCCGGGTTTCTGGAGAGGAATATACAAATGGTTTTATGATACTGATACTCCACATTTAACTCCATGGGAAATGTTAGGGCATAGTCAAAAACCAAGTTGGTGGGACGATAGGTACGGTGTTGCACCATATACTCGCGGTAATAATATTTTATGGGAAGACATTAGAGACGGAAAAGTATATTCTAGCGCAGTTACTGATACCTATACTGTTAATAACAATTATAAAAAGCCTGAATTATTAGATTATATTCCAGTCGATGATCAAGGTCGTTTACGCTCTCCCACCGAATTCTTAATCAAGGATGTAACTTCTGCGAATAGCGATGATGCATGGCGTTTTGGTGATTATAGTCCTCAGGAGACTGCTTGGAGAAGGTCAAGTGAATGGCCATTTGCAATACAAATAATTAGTGCTATCAAAAAGCCAGCAAAATATCTAAGTTTGATGTTTGATACTGGACTTTATAGCAAACAGACAGAGTATTCTCAGATAATAAAAACAGACAAAAGCTATAGACCAAAGTTAGGTGATTTCTATATACACGGTGTTGCAAAAGAAAATACTACTGAAGTAAATCGAGTAGAGGGATATAACCAATTTATCTACAACTACATAGTAAATCGTGGTTTGTCTATTGCTGATACTCAAACTAGAATTAGAAACTTAACACTAAATCTAATGTATCAACTATCAGGATTTAGTGATAAAAAGTATCTAAAAATTATATCCGAGCAGGCTACGCCATCGAGCAGTAACAAAACAATATTTTTGCCAGACGAAAACTATAACCTTATAATGCATAAATCTAATCCATTAGAAAGAGTAATTTACTCCGGCGTAAAAATTTCGATTGTACATAGTGGATATAAGATAACAGGTTACGATATAGAAAATCCGTTTTTTAGAATAGTGCCAAGTGTACGTGGAACTGATACAACAACTGTAACTGTTGGTAATCAATCAATTAAAATTTTTAAGAATTTTATGGATGCTTACGCAGATGTTCCCTACGGGACAGTACTCAAATCCAAGGGACAGGTTGCTGATTTCTTAAATGCTTATCAAAGGTATTTAAATGCCAAAGGTATGAAATTTGAGAGTGTAACAGAAAAAGGCGAACCGCAAGATTTTATTCTTGGGGCAAGGGAATTCCTGTTTTGGACAGATCAAAATTGGCCTATTGGTAGTGTATTAGCAATTAGTCCTGCCTATGATTATTTGGAGATCGAAAGACCATTTACAACGACTGATGACTTTTCTAAATCAAATACTTTAAAGGATCAGAATAGTGCATCCATACGTAAATCAAACTATAATGTATCACGAATAGATAATCAAACTACTATCACTGTAAATACAGATCAAAATGTGTTGTATAGTGCAAATGTAAGTCCTATTCAATATGAACATTATGTTGTTCTTGATAACAAAACTATTTTTAATGACATAGTATATCAACCTGAGCTAGGAAATAGACAGGATAGAGTAAAACTAGTAGGATTCAAGGCTGGCCAATGGAATGGTACATTACATGCACCCGGTTATATTTTTAACGACAATAAATTTGAAATATGGCAGCAAAATAAAGACTATAAAAAAGGTGACTATGTAAGTTTCCGAGACAAGGTATATGCAGCAAAAGTTAATCATGGCGGAAAGACAGTCTTTGACTATAACGATTGGGTAGTTAATGAGTACATGACCAATGGTCTACTTCCTAATATTGCTACTAAGGCTGAGAGTTTTAACGAATTCTTTGATGTTAACAAGGTGAATTTAGAGGTTGGAACTTCAAAAGCAGCTAAAGGTTTAATTGGTTTTAGGAGCAGAGGATATTTAGAAAATCTAGGCTTGGACGATGTAAGCCAAGTAAAGTTTTATCAAGGTTTATTAAAAACTAAGGGTACTCAGGAAAGTATAAACAAATTAGTTAAAGCTAATCTAACTAACGTTGATCAGGAAATAAATTTCTATGAAGAATGGGGATTTAGAGTTGGTGAATTTGGAAGCATAGACAGTAACCAGGTTATATCTTTCATTGTTAAAGAATCTAAGAAAGAGAATAACCCAGTCATTATTGAACTATTAGCTGATAGCACACAGAAAACTAATCAAGACTATATTTCATTATTGAAAAAAGATTTACTTACTGTTCCTAACGAATATTCTAATAAGTTTTTAAATGTACGGTCTGCATATACACCAAATAGTGATTTAACTTCTGCTGGATATCCTAGACTAGATGATATTGACTTTACAGTGTGGGCATCAACAGATTTAAAAAATTTAAATCAATCAATCAACAAGATAGGCAGAGGCAAAAAGATCTGGATAGCTAGAAGTCCTGGAGATGAAAATGTTTCTCCTGATTGGACTGTATACAGAGTTTCAGAAACAACTGTTGAAATTACTAGTGCTGTATCAAGTACTAACGGATTTATTACGTTTAAAACAAGTGGAAATCACGGCTTTAAACTAAGTCAACAAGTATTAATTAAAACAACAGATGTATATTCAGGCTTTTATCAAATAGACAGTATACCATCACCAAATAGCTTTGTTGTTAAATCCGATATAGAAATAGAGCGTCAGCAACTAAGAGATCCTGTGTTTAAATTAACAAGATCAAGATTTTCAAGCCTATCAGATATAACTTCCAGCACACCAGCTTTTGGATGGAATAAAAATGAGCTTGTTTGGATTGATGATGATTCGAATAGTAAATGGGCAGTGTATAAGAAAGATGAACCCTGGGCCAAGCAAACATTTAAAACCCTTAATAGCAAGATAGGAAATGCTTATCTAGGCCACAGTATTGCTATAGGCAATCAAGGTATAACCGCTGCTAGTGGCGCCCCCAATGACGGAACAGGTTCTGCGACATTTTTTGCTATTGATGAAAGTAATTCTTTCATTGAAACTGGAATTATCACACTAAGTGATAAGAGCGGACTTGTAGATGATTTTGGTACCGGTTTAGGGTTAGGTGGATCATACGGTGCTGTTGGTGCTCCTTCTAGTAATAGTTCAAAGGGTTATGTAACTGTTTTCAAAAATCAGGGAGCCGGATCTTATATTCAAACGCAAGCAATATCAATTAATGGTATAGCCTCAGGCGCACAATTTGGTACACAGATTAAAATTTCAAAAGATGATCGTTATATGTTTGTTAGTGCCCCTGGTACAAATACAGTGTATGTATATGCTTTAAATGATATTGCTACAAATAAGAATAGTATAGATAATATTAGTGGTGATGGGATTACTGCCACATTTACATTAAACTTTACGCCTTTAAGTGTTAACAGTATATATTTACAAGACAACTTGGGTAAAACTTATTTCCCCTACTTAGATTACACACTTAGCGGTAATAATATTACTTTTACATCAATTCCAGCAAACGGTCTAAAAGTTGTTGTTAGACAGGAGACTCATTATCAATTAATAGAAACTATTACTGGTAGTGATTCTATGAGTGGAGATAGGTTCGGAGAATCAATTGATATTGACAACAGTGGTAGAACACTTGTTGTTGGCGCCCCTTATGCAGAAGTTGCAAACTCTGCAAGTACGGTATATCAAGACGCAGGTGAAGCGTATGTTTTTAATATGACAGTAGAAGCATTTAGTTGTAATGGTACTACTAAATCGTTCACTACAGAAACCAATCTTCCAGGTAAGTTTTATGTAGAAGTTGACGGAGTTTTACAAACACTTACCTCAATAACAGACCCTGATGATGGTGATGGAAGTAGTATAAACTATTATAGTGTTTCAAGCAACACCATTACATTTAGATATACACCAACCGCTGGTAGTACGGTAAGAATATTTACAGGCACATACAAAGAAGTACAAAAGATAGATCAAAATTTAACAGATCAGGCGCCATCAGACAGTGAAAATTTTGGAAGAAGTGTGGCAATAGATGCTTATGGATCTATTATAGCTATAGGCGCACCTGGAGAAGATGAACTTAATCCTAACACAGGAAGTGTATTCCTATTTGCTGATTCTGGAATGAAGTTTGGTAACATAACAACAGAGTCAGGATTTTCTGTAACCAGCGGGGACACAATTTATGTAGATGACTTTAAAGTTACAATGTCATCTACAAGTAATGATCAAGCTAAATTGGTTTCTGATATTGCTAATGCTAATATTGTTAATATAAGTACATCTCTTGTAGGCAGTAATGCTTACATAAGCAGTGCGAATAATACAACTAATAGGTTAATGAGAATTAGACCAGGCGTTGGGTCTAGTTTTAAGACAAGTAAAATAACACCATTTAGGCTAGTGCAGAAAATCAATCATCCAGCCGGATTTGAAAATGAAAACTTTGGTACCGCAATCGCCTTTAACAAGTTTGAAAATAATGGTTATTTAAGTCTGCAAGAATTAGTTATTACTAGTGATGTAGCAAGTACGCTATCACGTACAAGATTTGATTTAGACAATGACACCACTAGCGTTAATTACGGCAAATACTTGACAACCTTTGATTCAGACAGTACAACGTTTATTGATAGAAAGACACAGAGTGGAGCAGTTTATACATTTGAACAACTACTACCCTCTGGTACTGCGAGTATTACTAATCCTTTCAAATATGGGTTTATACAGCAACTTCAAAGTGACGACATAAGTTATTTGGATCAATTTGGTTACAGTGTAGCATATATGGATTCTAAACTTTTTGTTGGATCAAGATTAGATGATACTTCAGCAGTTAATAGTGGCACAGTTTATGAATTTGTTAATCCATTGCGTAAGAAAGGCTGGCAGCTTTATAGAAATGAAGTTGAGAAAGTTGATATAGGTCTAATAAATCGTACAATACTTTACGATCGTAGTAATGATATAGTTACAAATTTCCTTGACTATATTGATCCTTATAAGGGTAAACTTGTAGGACAAGCTGAAGCTGAAATTAACTATATGACACCATATGATCCAGCAGCCTATACCACAAGTCCTGACAACAGTAGTGGGCGTTCATGGGATAATGAGTATATTGGCAAAGTTTGGTGGGATCTGCAAACCTGTTCAATTATAGAATATGAACAAGGCGATATAGATTACAGGGCAAATCATTGGGGGCAATTCTTTCCTGGCAGCTCAATTGACGTATATGAATGGGTAGAAAGTGATGTGTTGCCCAGTGAATATATTGCAGCGGGATATGAAGGAACACCAAAACATGAAGATGACACCTATTATAGCTCAACTCAACAATATAACACGGCTACTAATAGTACAACAACAAAATATTATTTCTGGGTAAAAGGAAAACTCAGTGTTCCAGAAGCAGATTTTAGGAACATTAGTATACAATCAGTTGCTAACCTTATTGCAGACCCTAAAGGTCAAGGAATTAAGTTTGTTAGTTTCTTATCTCAGAGCGCACTTTCTCTTACAAATGTAAAAGAAAATATTAGTGGCGACAATACTGTATTGAGTATTAACTATGATGTTGTTCCCAATGAAGGAATTCTTCACAGTGAATTTGATATTGTTTCTGAGGGAGATAGTGCACAAAAAATTCCATCTAAAATTTGGAATAAGCTAGTAGACAGTATGGCTGGAACAGACGCGACAGGAAACATTATTCCAGATCCTACATTAAATGAGTTTAACAGGTATGGTATATTCATAAGACCAAGACAAACACTACTAAAGAATAGGAGAATGGCTATTAAAATAGCTGTTGATTATTGTAACGATGTCTTTAAAACGATACCAATAGTTAGACAATCACCACTTACTGGTCTGTTCTCAAGTCAACTCCAGCCTACTTCACAAAGTGGTGAATGGGATAAAAAGGTCAACAATATTGATGAAAGAGATTATTTAAACGTAAACACTCTGTCTACTGGATATAACGTTCTTGTAGATAAAGATGAATCATTAGATAATAATTGGACAATTTACACCTTAAAGGCAGACAAGACCTGGTTCCTTACTAAGGTGCAGTCTTTTACTACAAGTGGATATTGGTCATATAAAACATGGTATGCTGAAGGATATAACCAAACTACAATTCCTCATTATCAAGTGAAAAATGAACCTGAACTTCTTACTTTGGATGCTAGTGTGGGTCAGACAGCAAAAGTTTTAACTAATGACGACGGAAACTTTAGCTTCTTTGAATATACAAGATCTAATACCTGGAAAGAAGTTATTATTGAAAACGGAACAGTAGAATTAAACAGTAGTTTGTATACATTCTCGACCTCAGATTTTACAAGGAATGTTGGGTTTGACGATGATATATTTGACTTTAAGTATTATGATAATGTTCCTTTTACTGAGATAAGAAGTATTCTTACAGCAATAAAGGATGAAATATTTGTTGATGATCTAAGTATACATTTGAACAAGTTATTTTTTAGATTAATTGAATATGTACTCAGTGAAGACACTGGTATAACAGATTGGATTTTCAAAACTAGCTTCTTAAAAGTTATCCATAAATTAAGAAATCTAAATCAGTATCCTACATATAAAAGCGATAATAGTCAGTTTATTGAATCATATATTAACGAAGTTAAACCTTATAAGACAAAGATTCGCGAATATATTACAAAATTCAATGGAACAGATACCTTTGGTGGTGACATAACAGACTTTGATGTTCATGCTTTTTATGATGAGAAGCTTCAATATTTTAGAAAACCAAGTGGCGATTACTCCGGAGATGAGATACTTCAAAAACAAGGACTTAATAAACCTTGGAATGACAATTATAGTCTTAGAGTTAGTAGTTTAGTAATTCTTAATCAGGGCACTGGATATATTATTGATCCTTCTATAACTATCAGTGCACCTGATCTTCCAGGCGGTGTTACTGCAACTGCGAGAGCAAGAACAAATTCAGATAAAATTATTGAAGTTATCCTACTAGAAAACGGTAGTGGGTATACTAGAACTCCAACCATCACTATTACTGGTGCAGGAACGGGTTGTATTATAGCCCCACGCATGGAAAATATAACATCAAGAGAGTTTGATGTCACCATTAAGTTTGATAGAATTACCTATAGTTCTATAGTAAAAGACTGGACTGCCAATACAACATATGCTTATGAAGATATTATCTCATATAAAAATAATACTAGCGGTGAGCAGGAAGTTTATAAGTGTATTGTTACTGGTGGATTTACTAGCGGGTCAACATTTAGTACTGAAATTTCCAATGGAACGACAGTACTTGAAGTATACAGCGATGAGTTATTAGCCTCTAATGCGGACAGGATAGCAGCTTATTATGCACCAACATCTGGTATGCTAGGTGACGATCTTAATCTTCTACAGCTAGGTACTGATTATACTGGAAATAGAGTAACTGGTGCTGGGTTTGATTTAGAGCCTGGGTTTGATCAGGGTAATTTTGATACTATAGGCTATGATGATTTTGACATTGATACTGACGGACTTGCAGTTTTAAGTGGGACAAGCTCATTAGATACTATAATAAGAGGAACCTTTGCGGATTTAGCTCTGGGAACTCGCCCAGAAGATATAAACATTGACGGTGGCAAGTTTGTTGATGTCTATAATAGTCATGCTCCAGAAGAGGTTATACCAGGAATTATTTTTGATACCCTTGACATGGAAGTTTATACTGATCCTAGTAATGACTTCGAGTATGACGGCAGCAGCTTTGAGGTTATTAGTAAAGTTTATTCTGCTGATGGATCAACAAAAACATTTAGTTTTGCCAGCAGTCAAGCAAAAGAAGATGTGGATTTTATTAGAGTTTGGGTAGGTGCTACACCACAACGCAATCTTACCCTTGATTATTTTGATAGAACAGTAACACTAGAAAATACTCCAGCTGCTGGTAGTGCAGTTTACATTTATGGATTTGGTGTTACAGGTGAAAAAATGTCTCACGAGGAGACATTTATTGGTGACGGAAGCACAGCAGGATTTGTTTCCGGTATACCAATTGCCAATGCTGATCAACAACTTGTACTTAAAAATGGTATAAGATTAGTTAAGGGTATTGATTACACTGTTAATGACAGTGATAACAAAGTTCTTTTACAGTTTACTGATGTACCTGCTAATAGTGATCATATACATGTCTTTATGTATGATCAGGATGAAAGCAGACAGGCATGGACTGAGGTTTATACTCAGGAAATTACATTGGTATCCGGAACAAAAACATATGATCTAGAAAAAACAATACAATACACTCAGCCATTTGAGGGTAATGTAGTAGTAGAACTTGGTAATTTAAGATTACGTCCAAGTAATGCAAAACATTATGTTGCTGATGGTAGTACTTTAGTTTATAGTATACCTACTACAGCGGGAGAATTGCCAACACTTGCAGATGGTGATATTAGAGTAACTGTTATAAGTCCTGACGATAGAAGCACTCTTAATCCTGTTACCAATAAAACACCAAATATAGACTATTTTGTCAATCCATCAGATGGCAGCAGTGTTAGAACTATTGAGTTTTTCAATCCGCCCAGTACTGGAGATACAGTTATTGTAAGTGTCCGAACTGGTGATTATCAAATTGATGGTAATATAATCACTTTGGATGACACTGTTTCATTTAGTAACGGGGATAAGTTATATGTTACTAGTTTTGCTAATCATAATCCTTTAAGAATTCAAACCAAGGTATTTGAAGGACTAGGAAGTGAAATTGTTAGTTCAGAAGTAGGATTTGATGATGTAATATTTGATAGTTCGGGATTTGATGGAACAGCTATATCTGGACTAAGCACTTTTGAATACACTATGGATAGGAATATTACTAACACTAACTACCTGTGGGTAACACTCAATGGCGTCAAACTGCATGCTGGTGAATACACAATTGTTGGTAATAATAAAGTAAGTCTATCTGGGCAGAGTGTAACATCTAATAGTATAATAGTAATTACTAGCTTTAGTGAAAATGTTATTCAACCAACAGTTGGTTTCAGAATTTTGAATAATATGTTAGGTGAATGGGAATATAGAAGACTTGCGAAGGACTTCAGGACAGAGCTTGCTAAGGATCTGTTACCAACTGATACTAAAATATATGTACAAGATGCAACTAAGTTGCCATTGGCAAGGGTAAATGACAAACAACCTGGCGTTGTATATATAGGTGCAGAACGAGTCACTTATTGGGAAATAAGTTATGAAGACAATTATATAACGAATTTTAGACGAGGAACTAGTGGAACTTCATTTTTCCCAATTCACAGAAAGATGACTCCTGTAATTGATGGTAGTCTTGCACAGGAATTACCAGACACTAGTACCCATACTAAAGTTTGGTATACTCAAGGATCTACAACAGCAGCAAATGGTTTAGGTTTGCAATCCTCTTCTACAATTAACGCAAACTTCCTTAAGGATAAAGAAGCTACAGTTGGTAATTATTTACGTGAACTAGATAGTCCTCGATATGTTGCTGCTGATTATGTTGAAGAAGATTATGTTGAAATCAGAGAATAAAAAAGTGTATAAATATATCAGAGGACTAGTAAAAAATGGCAATCACTCTTAGAAGTAGTAAATCTACACCATTGACATTTACTGAAATGGACGGTAACTTTACCGATCTAAACACGCGACTTAACACAGTTGAAACAACGTATGTTAAGACTATTAATGGCGTAAGTCCTAATTCTTCAAACGCTCTTACATTAACTACAACAAATGTAACTGAAGGAACAAATCTTTTTTACACTGATGCTCGTGCAAGAGCTAGCATTAGTGTTACTGATAGTGGCGGTGATGGTAGTCTAAGTTATAATAGCACAACCGGTGTTATTACATATGTAGGTCCAAGTGCTAGTGAAGTACGTGCACATATTAGTGCTACATCAGCAACTGGCGTTACTTACACTGCTGGTACTGGCGTTATTGCCCTTGCAAGTATTCCTAATTCAAGTATTACAAACAGCACAATCACAGTCACAGGCGACAGTGGAAGCACTGCTATTGATCTAGGTGATACACTAACTGTAACAGGCGGCGAAGGTATTGATACTGCACAGAGTGGAGACACATTAACCATAAGCGCAGAAGATGCCAGCGATAGTAATAAAGGTGTTGCAAGTTTTAGTTCAGATCACTTTACAGTTACATCAGGTGCAGTAGTACTAAAAGTGGACGGAATTGACGATACACTAATTGACTTCGGTACAGGCGCGGGTCAGGTTGACACTGATGTACTACCAGAAGGCGGAACAAACCTATACTACACAAATGCTAGAGCGGATGCCCGCATTGCCGTCGCATCATTAGCTGATGTTAGTGATGTGGATTATAACGGAGGTCCAGTTTTAAACTATGTTCTAACCTGGACAGGTAGTGGCTGGCAACCAGCAGAAGCGCCAGGCGCAGCAGGCGGTGAAGCAAACCGTGCTACTAACCAAGCAGTAGCCAATAGCGTAGGCCTATTCAAAGAAAAAGCCGGCGTTGAACTAAGATTTAGAAGTATTACCGGCGATAGTAATATAGTTCTTACACAAAACGCAGATGATGTAAACATTGCACTTGCCAGTTCACCAGAGTTTGGAAACATTAAAATTAACAGTGCTGCAAACACTATTGAAAATACAAGCACAAACGCAGACTTGATCCTAGCACCTGGCGGTACAGGTTCAGTGAAAATAGATGGTAACTTAGAACCCAATGCTGATAGTACCTACACTTTAGGTGCAAGTGGCAATGAATGGTCAACTGCATTTGTAGATACTGTTACAGCAACTAACGTTGCAGGTACACTCACTACCGCTGCACAGACAAACATTACAAGTGTTGGTACACTTAATGGCTTAACTATTGCAGGCAGTCAAACCGTACAAATGGGTACTAACAGAGTACAAGGTGTTACAGATCCTGTTAGTGCACAAGACGCAGCAACTAAGAACTATGTTGATAATGCCTTATCGGCTGGCACAACAATCTTTACACTACAAGCAGACAGTGGATCAAACGATACAGTTGAAACAGGCGATACCATTGACTTTGAAGGTACTGCAAATGAAATTGAGACTGCGGTAACCGCAAACAAAATTACTATTGGACTACCAAATGATGTAACTATTAGTAATGATCTAACAGTTACTGATACACTTACTTCAAGTCAAGCTATTGTTACTAACGATTTAACTGTAGGGAATCACTTAGTTGTAAGCGGAAACCTAACAGTTAATGGTACAACAACTACTGTTAATACAACAGATCTAGATGTTGAAGATAGCTTGATCAAACTTGCTCGTAACAATGACTCTAGTGATTTACTAGATATTGGATTTATTGGACACTATTACGACGGCGTAAACTTGCAGCATGCAGGTCTTATTCGTGATGCAACTGATGGTAAGTTCAAATTATTTAGAACATATAATGTTGAACCAGTAACAAATAATATTGATACTAGTGATGCTTTCTTTAATCTTGCAACACTACAAGCAGAAGCACTAGAGATAGGTGATACAGATAGTCCAAGTTTACACATTCGTGGTAGTGCAATAAGCACAGTAAACACAAACCAGAATTTAACACTTGATACAGCAGGCAGTGGTGCTATTGAACTAAACAGCAATGTCGGTATTGGGACAAGCAGCGTCGCTACAAACCTGCATGTTTACGAAAACACCTCCAACGGAACAATCAACAATATTGCCCTGTTGGACGCAGGTAATCAGAACCCTAGCGTTGCTGGTAGCGGCGTTGCTATGGACTTTAGGTCTAACAGCGGCGCGTCTTATTTCGGTGCTGTCGGTGGGTATAGCGACGGAACAAACTATGTTGCAGGGCTGTGGGGTGGAGCAGCCGCGTCTGGTGCACCCGATCTTGCAGTCACCAGCAGCGGCAACGTCGGTATTGGGACGACAAATCCCGGAGATATATTAGACGTTGTCGGTGGTAATATTCGTATTGCTTCAACAAATCAACTTAGGTGGGTTGATAGCGGAACTGTTCGTGGTTACGCCACAGCAGACACTAGCGGTAATTTAAGTCTTGTAAGTAATGGTGGCGGTGGTACTTATGTCGAACTAATTGCAAACGGCCAGAAGCAATTTGACGCCTATACGATTGGCGGGACTACGGCGAACTGGCTGCGGGCCACCGGCGGGCAGACAGGCAATGCCGTGGTGTTGTCGGCGGAAAGCGACACGGACACGAATGTAAACACGCAGATAAAGAGCAAGGGGTCTGGCGAGGTTATCGGCACCTCAAACGGCATCAATTCCCTTCGAGTTGTGGGCGGTGACGTGTATTTAGGCGGCGCAGCAGGGGCTGGTGAGACGTTTAGGGTTTATGGTCTGGCAAGCTCCGTAAACTACGGTGCTGTTAGAGGCGCAGTTACCGCAGCTAATCCTGTTGTCCAGTTTGGCGTTGAAGGTAGTGACACAAATATAAGTCTTGGTTTGAGCACCAAAGGCACAGGTAATGTTATGGTTGGATCCGGTTCACTTACTAGTGCCAACCCAAGTAGAAAATTACAAGTCAATCCAGACAGTGCTTCTAAGATTGCAATAGGCGTTCAAGCAAGCGGAACTACTGCTACAGAAAAGGCACTGATAGATTTCATCGCAAGTAATGGTACTGGCCTCACAGTTATGGGTCAGGGCGCAAGTACATCTGAAGAGTTCCGTTTTGACACAGTAACAGGATATGAGTTTGCTACTGGCAGTGCAACACACGCTAGCGGCACAGTACGTATGAGCATTGATAATACTGGCACAGTAACAGCAACATCATTCGATGGTGTAGCATCAAGCGCACAATACGCTGACTTGGCAGAACGTTATCTACCAGATGCAGAATATCCATTTGGTACAGTAATGACAGTGGGTGGTGGTGCAGAAGTAACATATTGTAGACAAGACAGCATACCTGTAGGTGTAATAAGTACTGCGCCAGCCTATCTAATGAATAGCGATTTAGAAAACGGCGTTGCTGTCGCACTGGTAGGTCGTGTTCCTGTGAGAGTAGTAGGTTCAGTGGTAAAGGGTCAAGCGGTTTATGCGGATCACGACGGTGTTGCTAGTGCGACAGCAGAAGGTGAGCGTGTTGGTATTGCTCTTGAAACAAATGACGACACAGGTGAAAAACTTGTTGAATGTGTACTAAAGGTATAATATACTATGAGTGAAGAGAAAGATATGGATAATAAAATAGAAGAGCCCCAAACACCCTTCAAGGAAAAGGGCGGTGTCCATATGGAAGGACACATTCGCATTTTCGATCCTGAATCTGGTGAGGATTATGTAAACAAGCGCAATGCTATTCACTATGAAAATATGAGTGAAGCATTAGCACTTAGTTTGAGTAATAAGACCACAGGTTTCATTCACGAAATGGCATTTGGCAATGGCGGCACAAGTGTTGACCCAACAGGTGTTATTACCTATTTGCCAGCAAACTCAAGTGGTGCCAATGCAGCTTTATATAACCAAACATATTATAAAGTTGTAGACAATAACTCAAGTTTAAATACAGATATTGGTAGAAATAGACTAGTTATTAATCATATTAGTGGTAACATTTACACAGATATTGTTGTAAGTTGTTTATTAGACTATGGTGAACCAAGTGGACAACAATCTTTTGACAATACTAGCAACTTTAACGAAATTTATACGTTTGACGAGCTTGGACTAAAGAGTTGGATAGGTACTGTGAATACAGGAAAACTTCTTACACATGTTGTATTCCATCCAGTACAGAAATCTCTTAATAGACTTATCCAAATTGACTATACGATAAGGATACAAACACTGACAAATTTGAGCAGTATATAATATGATTACTTTATGTTTAAGATAAATAATCTTATAAAGTTGTGGAGAACTTAGAATGGCTTATACAATTAATAAAACATCAGGAGCAGTGCTTACAACCATTTCAGATGGTACTATTGACACGACCACTGATCTTACCCTGATTGGTAAAAACTACGCTGGTTACGGCGAGTTTTTGAACGAAAATGCAGTTAAGTTACTTGAAAATTTTGCTAACTCAAGTGCACCATCAAGTCCGCTTGCAGGACAAATGTGGTGGGATACTAGCACTAGTCTTCTTAAGGTTTACACTGGTACAGCATTTAAGACAGTAAGTTCAAGTACAGCTAGTGCTAGCACACCATCTGGTAGTGTAACTGGTGATCTTTGGTGGGATACAACCAACGGACAGTTGAAAGTTTACAACGGTAGTTCATTTACTACAGTTGGTCCTGCATTTACTAGTGGATCAGGTACCTCAGGTGCTATTGTTGAAACCGTTACAGATAGCGGTGCTACAGACCATGTCGTAGTTAAACTTTATGTTGCTAATTCAGTAGTAGGAACAGTAAGTAAAGACGCACAATTTACTCCACAATCTGCGCTTTCAGGATTTGCTACAATTAGCCCTGGTATCCAATTAAGTTCAACAGTTAGTGGCGCTAAGTTACACGGCACCGCAACAGACGCAGACGCACTAGGCGGCGTAGCTTCAGCTAACTATCTACGTGCTGATGCCAGTGATAGCACAAGCGGCGTTCTCAGCATCCTCAACGATACAGGTATCGTAGTTGGTGTTGACAGTGACTTTACAGTTGGCGTTAGCGGTAGCGATGTTACAGTTTCAAACGTAACCAGCGACGGCGATATTATTTTCAAAGTAAATGATGGTGGTGTTACTACAACCGCACTTACAGTTGATGGTGCAACATCAAGACTAGTAGTTGCTGGCGATCCAACTACTCTACTAGGTGTTGCTACAAAGCAGTATGTTGATAACCTTACAAGTGACGCATCATCACCACTTCTTGCTAGAGACGGTGGTAATACTATTACAGGTGTTATATTACCAGATGGAAATAATACACGTGACTTTGGTTCATCAGGTGCTAAATTTGCTACAATTTATGCAACAACATTCAACGGTACAGCAACAGTGGCACAATACGCTGACGTTGCAGAAAACTTCGCAGCAGACGCACAGTACGCGCCAGGCACAGTTGTTGCACTAGGTGGTGCAGAAGAAATTACTCGTGTAAATGAAGAAGCAAGCGATCAGGTATTTGGTGTTATCTCTGATAAGCCAGCTTACCTAATGAACGCTGGACTAGCAGATGGCCTACCAGTTGCTGTAACCGGTCGTGTACCAGTTAAAGTACTAGGAATGGTAAATAAAGGTGAGAGACTTGTTAGTGCAGGCAACGGTCTTGCAAGAGCAGCACAACCAGGCGAAGCAACCAGCTTTAACGTAATTGGCCGTGCTATCGAATCCAAAACTACTGAAGGTGAAGGTACAGTTGAAGCCTTCGTAACAATTAACTAATAGGAAGAACAAAACATGGCATATACAACTGGGGGTACAATTGAAGCTTCACACTACAACGGTTTTGTAGCAAGTGTAAACAATTTATGGAGTACCGGAACGGGAAATAGAGGACTTGGTCAAACTGCTGTGTCACCAAGCTCAAGGTCCGCAGGCGATAACGTTGCGGCCGCGGAGTGGGCAGACCTGTTAAACAAAATACGTCTACTTAGTGATCAGTACGGTCAGGACGGTAGCATTACTATTGATACAGTAACTAACCCAACTACCGGTGATACAATTAGTGCACTCGCAACACTATCAGCTGACATTGGTACACTTGATGCAGCACAGATTGCTGTAGTCACTCCAGCACCTGGTTATGCCACAGCAGTTACAGATACCGCAGTAGTAAGCGGAACATTTACAAACACAATTACACAAACCAATACACTTACATTTGCGAGTGCAAATGCTATGCGTTACTTCTTCAACGCAGGCGGCCGCGTTTATGTAAGTTGGAACATTTCTGGTGGTACTGCCGACGCCAAGTACAACGAGTGGGTTGATTTAGCAAACTCTCAGTGCGGAACATATTACATTTATAATACTACAGGTGGTAAAAGTGGTGGTAGTGGTAGTCCATCAGCTAATTACTCATACGGTTTCTGGGACTTGGGCACAGGCACAACAACAATGTTTAAACAACTTGCAGATACCTCACCCTACACAGCTAACTATATCCAGCTAGATGCTTCACTGAATGCCGCAGCAGGTAGTTCAACCGTGATGACACTAACTAGCACTTGGAAGGATGATGCAGCAGACCAAACATCATACAACAAGAACATTTATAACGTTCTTGACCAAGTAGATGGTAACAAGACAACAACATTCAGTTACCAAGCATCAGCTACAACATATATTAGTGCAACCTGGGGCACACCCAGCTGGGCAACAACAGTTAACACAGAATCTTAATAGTAATTGACAGGGCTTTCAAGCCCTGTTATACTATCTTACATGACCTTAGAAACATTTGAACAATTCGCACGCCAGCGTCTTGACCACAATCGTCAACGCTTGGCTCTTAAAGAACAACAGGAACAACGTCTAACTATCACATATGATGGTGGACAGTTTAAAGTTACAGTAGAACTAATGGCTCTATTAGCAACATGGCCAGCAGATGAACTGCTATATCTCGTAGACAACTACGATAATCCAGTAAAGATTGTGGATGCCTGTGACATGTTATTACGCTGTAGACAACGCTGGTACGAAGTAATGAATGATTGGCACAATCAACATGCTGAATTAAAAAAGGTTAGACGTGTAGAACAACTATGAGAGTAGGATTTACAGCATCCGCTTTTGATCTACTACATGCTGGCCATGTGCAAATGTTACGTGAAGCAAAAGAACAATGCGATTACCTAATATGCGGATTACAGGTTGATCCTAGTATTGATAGACCGGAAAAGAACAAGCCAGTTCAAACTGTGGTTGA
>Ga0208644_1000695_pt1 | contig 29844 bp, 42 predicted proteins | sample VirMetDEL_Nov_18_FD_184517 | JGI IMG/M metagenome (GOLD analysis project Ga0208644, IMG submission 184517) | Aqueous microbial communities from the Delaware River and Bay under freshwater to marine salinity gradient to study organic matter... | ecosystem: Environmental > Aquatic > Marine >...
AATAATCATAAAACAAGTAAAAGACAAGAGTTAATTAAAAAAAAATATTTATATAAGAAATGAATAAAATTGATTTTTAATATATTTATAGTTATATTTGTAATATAAATCAAAATAAAAACAGAATTACTATGATTATTAAAAATGACAAACCTCACGTATTTGTAGAAGCAGAGGAGTATAACCTCTTGAAAGAATTGAAAAAAGTCCATAACACATTTCATTTTAAGATGAGAGATTTCTTAAAATCAAAAAATCTTTTAGATGAATTTTATGATTATTTCCAAGATGGAGATGAATTGGATAAAAAATATTTTGATTTAATTGAAAATAATAAACACTTACTATCTAACAAAAAATAACTATGGCAACAAAAGACACAGACACCCAAAGACAAATTATCCGTCAATCACAAATTAAGTTTTGCTTGGACTACTACAATAGTTGTAATATTTGTCCTACCTTGACTGACATCATCAAGACAACCACTATGTTGGAGGATTACATCATAAATGGATACTCAAAAGAAATGGTGTCAAAATTTGATAAATTGGATGAATTTATTTCTAATGAATATGGGACAAGAAAATAAAACATCACAGACACCCTCTAATTTAAGGCAGGATGAATTATTTTTCTATTCCCTACCACTTTTCTACCAAGATAAAAAAAGTGTCTTAAATCAACTTAAAATGATTGAAGACGATAAACATAGATTAAACACAAAAGTAAAATGATTGGAGCATCAAAATTAAATGAGAAAGATGTTGAGGTAATCAAATATCTCTTTGACAGAACAGATTTGAGAGATGGTGAGATTGCTGAAATATTTGATGTGTCACGAGTACATATCAACCGTATAAGACACGGTATAAGATGGAATGAGAATAAGAAATCCTTTAGGATGAAATCACCTCAACCTAATTGGTGGAATGACTATATTGAGGAGTATATCACCAGAAAGATAGAACAGATGATAATTGAAAACTTGGGGGATGAATAATTCCCCAAATTTTTTTTTAATAATGTTTGGTGGTGTCAAGTATTCGCTGTATGTTTGTGGAACAATAAACGACATACACTATGAAAAAGATAAATTTGATTGACAGCACCCCCAAGAGTGAAACCTACAAAAAGTTTAGAAACTCATTTGATGGTATTGATAATGGTAAATGTTTGTACCGTTCCATTATCAACCAAGAAGAAAGTGGTAGGGATATAAACTTTGGTATGGTTGTAGTAAAAAACAAATACAACAAACATGCTTCTACCTTAAACTATATGGGCTGGTGTATTCCTTATGATTATCACGTATGGAATGAAGACGATGACAACATCTATGATTGTTTTCAAGCGTTTAGAGAGCATGACATTTTCTTACCTGAAAATCCTAACACTATCACAATTGACTGGTCTGATAAAAAAATCAAAACCTTATACCAACTCCAAGTTGCTCTTAAAAAATTTATCAAGAGTATGAGAAACAGCAAAGCAGATGTCATCTATATTTGTGGTATGGCTGAAGAATGTGTAAAAGAAATCATCATTTCTTGGGATAATTTTGAGGATATAATTCAACAAGGTTGTAATACTATCCACAAGGTGACTGGTGATACTATGAATAATGTTGTAGAATATGTTTAATAATTAAAAATTATGTTAATAAAAAGTTATTTGATTGATTTTGATAATGTAAAACAACATTATCAAGAATTAAAAGAACACTATAGTGATTTTCCAAACCCTTATGACAATACCGCTCTTGGTATGGAATTACATTATACTGATTTACAGATAATGGATTATCAAAATTATCTCAAGGGACTTGGTGATAAAGTAATCAATTTCTATAAAACTTTTAAGATAAACAGAGGAGAATGCTGGAGGACTTGCTGGTTTTTTTGTTTCAATACTGATAAAGAAAGATTTGAGATGGTTGAGGGTTATTATGATAATATCAAATCCTTGTATCATTTTATGGTAATTGATACACATACTGGTAGATTGATTGACCCACACTTTGATTTGGACGGGGTTAGGGTAAATAATTTTACCATAACTAAACAGATGGATATTTGGACTTACCAAGATGAGTGTGAAAAAATAGAACAAGAAAAAAAGAAAAAGAAAAAAGAAGATGAAAAAAAATTTCAAGAAGCGTTAAAAATTCTAAAAAAACTTTTGGCAGAGAAAAACTTTTAATCTATATTTGTGAAACAATTATGAAAAACAACACTATGGAAAACGAAAAATATCAATACGAAATTATCCCTATGAGCGATGTAAAATGTTTTACTGACTTTGGTAGGTATAATACTTTATGTAAAGAAAGAACACTCTACAAAGATTTATCTTATTTGGTTTGTAATCTTAAAGGTGATGACTACAACACTTACTTTGAGATGTGGGACGAACAGGGATTTATTGGAAACTATTCTATCCCCAATACAGAAAATGGAAAATATATTGTATCAAAATATTTTCAAGAAAGTTTGGCAGTATAAAATATCCTCCGTATATTTGTGAAACAATTAAAGAAATAAACACTATGACTGACATTCAATTCACCACCGACTTTATCCGTAAAAGTGAAATTATCAAAGATGGTAAAATTCATATCGCTGATAATATTATTCCTCGTATCAAACATTCAGGTATGATGAAAGTGGCTAAAGCCCTTAAAAAATATAAAATTTTGTCTTTCTTTAACAAAGAAAGTAATAATGTTGTATTCGTAAAAGAAAACAACCCTAATATTAGTGTAGTAAAAGAAAAAGGACATATCTTTGGTTATTACAAAAAGGGAGACAATATTGTAATTTTAACCCCAACCCAACTTTATTAAAATAAATTTGGCAGAGTAAAATATCCTTCGTATATTTGTGAAACAATTATGAAAAACGAAACTATGGAAACAATAACAATCACAGACATCGCATTCACTTACTTATGGGATGATAAGTATTTTAGACATTACAATCTTGAAAACAATTTGACTGAAGAAGAAATTGATGAAAGATGTGAAGAATTAAAATCTTTAACAACATTAGAGGTTGATTTGGGAGATTATGGATTTGATGGTGACGAAGATGATATTGATGATTTTTTAATAAATGTTATTGAAGAAGAAACTGGTGAATATTTTTCAACTTTTTCTTGGGAGATTAAAAAATAACCAGTATATTTGTGAAACAATTAAAGAAACAGAAACTATGGAAAACATCACTTACATCAAAGACAACTACAAAAGGTCTACTATTGTTCGCTTACAAGAAATCTTTGGATATTCTAACGAGCAAGAAATCAATCAAGACAAACACCTGACTGACACTCTTGTATTCTTAAAAGAACAAGGTTTGGAGGTACAAGATGCTTTGTTCTCTTGTTTGACATCTGTAAAAGAATACCATAAAACCAAATAATTATGAAATACGAGAGACAATTTAATGTGAAATTTACATACGATGAGATTGTAGAGGAATTTGGATTTGATTTACCCTTAAATGAGTGGGGCATGTTCTGTGAATGTTTTAGTGAATACTTCAGGTCTGAATATGCCAACACTATTGAGTGGATGAAAGAGGAATGGGATGAATTAAAAGAGGACTATATAGATGATGACGAATAAAGACATTACAGACACTTTTGATGATATGGTGATACACCTATCCCAAAAAGAGATAAAAGTCCTTCTAACCCTGTTAAATGATTGTTCTAGCGATGATTGTGATGCCATATTCACCAAACTCAAAAACAAATTTGAGGAAAAAACCATAGATGTCTTTGATGACATAAATGGTATTTGGAATATGTTTTAATTTTTTGTATATTTGTTCTATGAAACAAGATGGAATTTACATACCCGCTCAAGATGGAGGACAAGGTTGTTCTGTATATAGACAAATTGACAAGTCATTCCGTGTGGTGAAATACCACAGGGACAATCGTGGGATGGTTTGGAAAATGGATACAGAAGAATATACCTACATTTACTACCAAGTATATTGGGGAGATGTAGATAATCGTAAAATGAAAGTGTTTAGAAGTGAGGAAAAACTAATCTTGTTTGTTAAAAACCTTACCAAACACGACCTACCCCTCTCTCATAAATTCCTCCATCCAGTCCTCTAAAATAAGTGTAGTCAGGCATGATGATAGGGGCTGTATAACCCTTACCTCTACCAGCGACAACACCACCATCAGGCCTGCTTTCAGTATATTCAGGATATGGTGATGGATTATCACAAAGGTATTGTCTCAATCTAGCACCATAAAACTCTGCGATATTCTTGGCGTTGTTTTTTAACAACTTATATGTTCCAATATCAACAGCAGAGGATTGTTCTGTAAATGGAGATTGTAAACCAACATTCATAAACTTGATAAGGAAATTATCCATAGCAAAGTAGTATGCTTGATTGGTTAAAAAGGGTTGGATATAATCCACAAGTAATGATTTATATGCGGCATTACCTGCTTGATTGATTGTACCAGCATCTACCAAATCTTGTATTTTATTGTTTAACGCTGTTCCAATCGCTTCAGTTAGGGAAATATCCTGACTGATAAGAATGGCACTTCTCAATTCAGCGTCATCTACATTTTTTGATATAGCCGTGTTTGTCTTTAATCGTTCAGTTGAAATCAATAATACCTTACTCATTTTAATAATTCATTACTTTGTCTTGTACTTTAATAGTCATATCACCTTGTGGGTTTAACAGGTCTACAACAGGTTGTAATTGACTAATTACGGTGTGTTGGATAGGTTGTATGGTTGTCTTGAGAAAGTGGTTAGAAGCAACTGCCAATTCATCAGCATTCGCACTAAATCCTGCCGCTCCTGGCAATCCCACCAACAATCCACTTGACACTTTATTACCAGCCAATATTGTTCTTTGGTTTAACTCATACATCTCTGTATAATATCCATCGTGAGTAGATGTTGATAATTGTGTGATTTCAGGTTTCTCCTCATTTCCTTGTGAGAATGACACCATAATTCTACCACCATTTTCTGCTCCAACAAATCTGCTCTCAATCTTGTTTAAAATGGCATTTTGTTCCTCTTGTGATATTTCAGTACCTGTTGGGAAATTCACCCATAACCCCGCCAAACCGTTTCTACTGATGTTTGACAAGTGGAATAACCCTATTTGATGGTCTAGCCTGATATTGTTTAATACAGACATATAATATGGGGGAGAGTAGTATTCTGTTCCTGGTTGTCCGTTGTGTATCCACAGAATTTGTCTACTCTCATAATTTAAGGGGTCAAGATTGGTATACTTGATTAAACCTGACTGACGATTTCTATTCCAATCAGGTGAGTAGTAATAATACAAACTCTCATCATCATAACTTTCTCTTTTACCCATTCTCAATTTTTGTGCTGGAATATGGTATAAACCAGCAATACCTTGTGTTCTATCTTTTTTCCAAATAACCTCAACCGCTGCGTTTCCTAAAATGTTGATGTCTTGATAAATTAACGGCAATATTTGAGATATGGTTTGTGTTTTGTTTACCTTGAAATCATTTTCAGGGAGAATACTACCCGAACAATAGTCAATACGAGATTGAATACAAGCCGCATGTGTGGCACTTAAATTTAATGTTTCTAATAATAAATCAGGGAATGTATTTTCTGCTCCCCAATATACATACGGTTTTGAGGAATATACTTTTTCCTCCATTCTTTTAATACTATCTATTTCACCAAAGGCGACATTTTCTACTTTCATCATTCGTATACTTTCATATAATAATTATCATTATCATAGACTGGCATTTCAGTTGTTGATTTATTCACATACATCATACCTTCATCAACCACGTCCGTTGATAATAATGGGTTTAAGTTTGTTGGACTATTTTGTTGGTAAATCTTGTAATAATATTCCCCTTCAGTCAACCAAACATTTGTGGTAAATCCACTTGTATTTCCTGTTAAAGATTGTGGAATATTAAAATCTATCTTACACTCAAATTCATCATATCTTGGGGGATATGTTGTATTCACAGGGTGATGATAAGGGATAAACCTAAATTTCTCCTCACTATATTTGTTATAGCAAGAAAATAGGTAATTATTACCACCATTCAATAGTTTATTTCGGGTTGCCACCGAATAAATTAAATTACTTTGTCCCTGTTCTAATATAATCATTTTTATTTAATTTTTTACAATTGACATGCCGCACAATCTGGGAATATAGTTGCTACAACAAATTGTTCTGGCGCAATTGTTGGGTCTATTATTTCCCAACAATCAATATCATTACCAACCACTTTAACAACCTCACCAGGATTTATTAAAGTACCAATTGATTTAACAACATAAGTTGGGCCGAATGGGTCATTACAATTAAATACATTATAGTAATAAACATTTGGAGATGGACTTGGAGTTAAAGTTGGAGTGGGTGATGGAGTACTCGTGGGAGTAATTGTTGGAGTAGGTGTAATTGTGGGAGTAGGTGACGGAGTAACGGATGGAGTAGGAGTGGGGCTAGGGTCAGCCACCACTACTCTCGCATCATATATTGGATACTCCCTTCCAAAATTAGCCGTAGTCCAAACTACATTCTTTTTTACAAATCCCATTTGTTATTTTCTTTTATATTATTAGAATAAGTCAACGTGCCAACAAGCGATATATCCATTTACACAAACAAATTTCAACTGAACGAAACCAGTATTTGTTAAATTCATAAAGTTTGTATTCATCTTTTGCGAAAAACCAGCCGTTCCTAAAGCGGACATAATGAAATTACCAGTTGTTTCAACCAAAATACTATATTCACCACCTTCTTTTAGGTTAGTCAAAGTCAAATCCAAATTACCTGTTGCCTGAATAAAGTGTGTATTACCCTCATTCATATCAACAGAAATAGTTGTTCCCGTTTGTGATGTTGTATGAGTATATTGTTGCCCGAAAGAATAAAGGTTTTCTGTATGGGTAGTATTACTATCAATAGCCGTTCTGTTGTCTGTTCCCAACATTACCGCTCTTGTCTTACTACTAATAGTATTACCACTACCATTGATTATACTATTATATGTTCCCGTTCCAGTAATATCATTATCATTACCAGAAATGAACGCACTATAGTTAGATGTTGTATTTGAGTTTGACTTACCCGCTAAATAACCATTATATGAGCCACTGGGGTTTCTATGTTGTGTTCCACCTATTTCAGCGTTGTATTCACCACTTTCAATATCATTATCCATACCTAATGCCAAGTTGTAGTTTGATATTACTCTGTTTCCATCACCATAAGCCATACTAAACCTACCAGCATTTACTATGTTTGTTCCTATACTTACACCATAATCTCCAATAACATTACTATTGTCTCCAAAAACATAACCAGTTGTCGCTTGAACGGAACAACCATTACCGACTATTAAACTCCATCGGTTATTCGCACTATTAGCACTACAATTATTACCAAAGATAAATGAGCCTAATGTATGGTTTCCATTAGTATTACTATTACCATTACCAATTACTGCGTGTAAACTGCTTGTCCCTCCAATAGTGTTTCCACTACCAACAACAAAGTTGTTTTTTGAGCCCGCAGTTTGCGTATTTGTTCCACCACCCGTATTTAATTGAGTTGAATTACTAATACCGACTAATTTATCAACATAAGTTGTATCCGCAGCCGTTGCTGTTGATGTCGGTAAATAATAAGGGACTAATGACTGACTGGCGTCTCCCCTAATAAAACCACCAGCAATATCTGTCCCTGCTAAAAGGTCTTCCCTTGTTATTTTACTTGTTGTTGTTTCACCGCTATTTGTAATAACCAAATAATCTAAATCAGTAGCGGTGAAAACCTGGTTTAGTTGTGGTATTGTTTTATTTGCCATTTTTTAATTTCTTTTAATTTTTAATTTTTTTATAGTCCATATTTGTCTTGTATGTATGTTTCAACTTGACTAATTTCTGTTGCGTTCAAGTACCTATTGTAAAATAAGATTTCCCAAATTGTTCCACCCATCGCTCTAAATCCAGCACTTGTATTCTCAAATATTCTATTGAAAGACTGGTTTTCAGTCCAACCAACATTAGTATAAACAGATGAGCCGTTTTGTCTTACTTGAGCGTTAGTACTATCCTTCTGCCAACAAACATATTGAGGTGTAGTTAAATCTACTCCTCCTTGATAAAATATTGACCCACTATTTGCGAATATAAATGGCCCATCACCACTAATTTGTAAACCTAAACCAGCGAATGTTCCACCACCAATAACATATTGAGGGTCGTTAGTGCTTCCACTTTGAGCGACAGCGAATATTGTATATTCATTATGGTTAGAATTACTAAAAGTCATACTTGATGTTGCTGATGGGTTATTAGTAATACCTAATAATCCGTTCAAACTATTTGACTTGGTAAAGGTAGTTGATGAAACAGCGGTTGCGACTTTACTTGATTTTGTATCAGTCCAAGTCGTTACATATCCACCACTTTCTACAACACCATAACTACTATCCCATAAATAAGTTAAACCACTTATACTATCTGGGTCAAATGGTATAGGAGTAGGTGTGGGCGTCGGTGTAGGACTTGGTGTAATTGTCGGTGTGGGTGTTATTGTAGCACTTGGCGTCGGTGTAGGACTTGGTGCTGGCTCAATATACCACAAGATATTTTCACCTTGAGCGGTTTGTAGAATATCACCTTGTGCTGTTAATAAATAGAAAGTTTCAACAGGAGGTGTTATATCTTCCTGTTGATTAGGCTGAATAAAAGAGCCAGTTAAATAAACTCCTCTTTGTCTTTGGTTTCCTACTTTTGTTCTGTCAACCCTTGTTATTGGTGCTACGGGTCTAAATCTTCTTCCACCCCAAGATAAACTCATATATATATTATATTAATTTTTTTTATTTATTAAAGATAGGGGGTTTCTACACCCCCTATCCATTAAATATCAAATTATTGATTAAGCATTCCAAGTAATGCCAGAGAAAATACCCGAGATAGTACTTTCAGTCGCATCAATCTTACTTGATGCTGTGCTTTCTTGACCCACCATAGTTAAAGTAAATCCTACTAAATCTGTAGCAGCCAATCCAGATTGTAATGTACCTTCACTTACAGAAAGTCCATTATCCTTACCCAATAACCAGAAATTCTTATCCATAGTTTGTATAACAACATAGATGTATGGTTGAGTAGATAAACTCTCAAAGAAATTTCTGTTAGTAGTATCAAGTTTAGGGATTTGTAATGCCAAGGTTGGAGCAAATGATAATGAGTTAGTAGCATCATTTACAGCAAGAGGCTCTTCGTATGAAGACGACCCTCTTGTGATTTCCACCTTGTAGAAAGTACCAGTACCGCTTACAGAAGTGATTTCACCAGATACATCTTGTGAATAATCACTTACGGTATTACCACTACCTCCCAAAATCCAAACACCACGTAAACCTCCAATAGCAGATTTACAATCAAGTGTTAGGTTTGATGAAATATAACAATTTATAGCCATAATATTTTATTCTTTAATTTTTTTTTATTAAACCCCTCCATATTTCAGGAGGGGATTAGATTTATTTATTTTTTAATTAAGCGATGATTGCTACGAAATCTTCAATAGCGAATACTGCCGCACCGAAAGTTGCTTTAGCACCAATCTTTACAACATCATTACTCTCATCATAAAACGCTTTCAAGTCAGTAGCCGTTTGGTCTACAGAGTTTACTCCAGCCAACATATAATTAGCAGGGCCGATATACATCTTATTGTCTGTAATACCCATCGTCGGCAAACACAACACATTAGAAGCCGGAAATACAAATTTCCAGTCCATACCGTTTGTTGCTTCACCAGCATCAAATGAGAATAAGTTTAGTTGTGACGACTTACGAGCCGCATTCAATAATGTTCTGTAGTTAGAATATGACATCCAACATACAAGGTCGTTTCTGTGTGAAACATCAACAGGGATAAGTTGTAAATATTCTCCAACAATATCCAAAGCGTTGTCGCTTGTCAAACCTGAAGTCGTTCCTGTGATTGCTCCATTAGCAGCAGTCAATTGTGCCTTATATCCGTTGAAACATCCACCAGATGCTTTATTTTCATTCCATAATGCTAATTCAATTTGTTTAGCGAATTTCTGTGAAACATCAGCCAAAATCATTTCCTCATAAGGAACACTCTCATACCAGTTGCCTCTTGACAAACTCTCGCTTAAGAATGTATCCACCAAATCTTGAGGGCACAATTCCATTTTTGATTGTTTAGCACACGTCTCAATCGTTACTTGAGTTACGGTTGTATCTCCTGTAGAATTCCATCCACAAGAAGCATCAGTTAAAACTAATTCTGTATCCATAACAGGTACTTTGATTGTACCTTTAACATCTGGATAAATCTTTACATATTGTAAAGTATTTCCTGCGAACACTTCTTTCATCAAAACATCAAAACCTGTTTCTTTTGCGTAGCCAGTAATTGCGGAAACATCATAATCAAAGTTAAATTTCTTTTTCATAATAATTTTATTTTCTTTTTACTTGTTTAATTTTTTCAACATTTCCAATCTATAATCACTAAATGATTGAGAATATGTTTCTTTTTTTGTGTTTATTGGTTTTTTGTCCTCACTAGCCTTAAACTCTTGATAATCATTTTTAAGAGCATCAAATGCTTGTGATTGGTTTTGGATTAAATCCAAGATTTTTTCAACTGACAATTTTAATGTTGTCAATTCGCTAGAGAAACCTTCCAACGAGCCTTCACCCGCTTCATCAGGTCTTTTAACACCTGTGATTGTTCCTTCAGCATCTACGGTGATTACAATACCACTTTCAGTTGTATGTTCGCCGGATGGTGCTTCAACTCTGTTTCCATCAGCATCAATTACATACAATTTCTTACCTACCTCAAAATCACCTTCAACCTCTATTTTTGTTCCGTCAGTTAAAGTTGCTGAAGCATACTCTTGTTCTACTACTTCACCTTCAGTCATCTCACTAACGCCAGGGGCTTTAATTTCCAAAATGATTGAAGCCTCATCCAATAATACAATTGTTCCGTCTTCTAATTGATGTTCTTGATTTGCTGGAGCCAAAACTAAATTTCCGTCAGCATCAACAACATAAAGGGTTTGTCCTACCTCAAACGCACCTTCAAGGTTATTTGTCACGATAGTGCCATCCATCAAATTAGCCTGTGCCATTTTGATTTCAGTTTTACCGAATAACATCTCCTTGATAAGTTTTACTGCTTGTTCTGTAGTCATAATTTTTTTACCTTTTTTAATATGTTTATTATATCGTACATTATCTGCTCGTCGCTTTTCGGTTGGTATTGTTTTTCATTACCCGCTTCCTTTGGGTCGCTCATTAAGTAATTTCCTTCAACACTCCAACCTAAAACTTTTTGCTTCTTTACATAATTATGCCAGATGTCTTTATTGTCAATTCTGTATGAAACCATCCAAGTACCAATAGGGACTTGTTCTTCAGTAAATCCTAATGAATATGCTTTGTCATTTTTGCTTTCAATTAACCAACTTTCCACTAAATAACAATCTTCAAGAGGAATACCAGAATGTTCCAAATTCGCTGATTTTGTTCTACCCTCCATCAAGAATTTTTGAGACATTCTTCTAACGGTGTCCTTATCAAAATATACATAATATCTCTCACCTGGTTTAAGCCCTTCAGTATATTCATCCGCAATACGTACGATGAGTTTATCAGGGATTACTGCTGGGCCTGTAATTATTCTTTTTTCTTCATTTATATTGAATGATTGAGATGCTTTAACTGCCTTAAATTCCTCATTCTCCAAACAAGGAACATACGCCATACCATCTCTGTATTCAATCTGTTTCATTCTACCATTACACCCTAATTTATTAGAGGTAATCTCTGCTGTTCCTATATCTCTAAAAATAGGTAATCCATTTGTATAAGAAATAGGTAATTCTAATTCATAAGATAATGTTGTGTGGACTGCGGGGGGATTTAATTGTCCCGACTGACCCGCTGCGGGCTGCTCAAAATCAGCCTTGTCTTCAGCCCTTCTCTTTTGATTAGGTATTCTTGTTTCATCATCTGTGAATACTAATTGTCTCCAAATGTGATTACAATTTGCGCCATTTTTCCAGACAAACTGATTTACACTTGTTCCCTGTGGACGAGGTACTAACTTATAGGTGTCAGCATCCACATCTAATTGTTGTGATAAAATGAAAATATCTTCTACTCTATAAACCAACTGGAATTGTCCTATCATTTGTTTACACAACTTTCTACTTGTTCCCATCAACGCTGGACGACCTGGGCCTGGTGTAAAGACAAACCTTACCCTTCTACCTGGTGTATCCAACATAGAGGGGGCATTTGGATTAGATTGTATGGTATAGAATTTCTCAAATAAACTATCACCTTTTTCTAATGCTAATTTTTTAAGTTGTTCTATAATTTCCATCGCTCTTTCTTGAGTGATTTCTTCATCCTCAATAATAGTTAAACCTCTATCCAATAAATCCTCAATAGATACGGCAACCTCATCAACCATAGATTGTGTTCTACAATTCTCATCACAAGACATTTCCTGTTCTTTTAACAATCTCTCATACTCCTCGTGAGTTTCACAGGGAGCCCAACCATCCATCATTCTGTGTGTTCCTTTACAACCCAAAATGTAGGCTTCTTCTAATGCGTCAGCGATGTCAGGGTATTGTTGAAATTCCATTCTACCCAACAATCCAATTCTTGTTAAGAAATTATCCATATTGTATTCCACACCATCACGAGCAAAATCCCTGATGATGTCTTTAGCCATCTCTTTTCTGTTTTCTATATCATTTACCTTATTTAAGATTTCAATAATACCTTCAACCATTTCATAGTCATCTCTATCATTAGTTTCAATAATCTCATCATTCAATAATGTTTCTTTAGACATTTCCTCTAATGATGATATTGTTCTTTCCAACCAAGACATAGCACTTTCATAGTTTGAGGGGATAAATCCCCAAGCAGCCATCATTTTATATCCGCAACCTGTCTCAAAATCCTTACTACTATCCCAATCTGCTTTGTGTCTACTACCATAAGAATACATTCTCTTTAAGGTTTCTAATGATGCGTTATACCCAGCCGTAGCCAAGTCATTTGCTCTTTTCTTACCTACAGGTGTTCCACAATCACCCCATCCATTTTCTTCAGTATAATCAACAACTCTTTGTGCTGCCTCTCTAATGTATTCAGGGACTTGTGTAAATTTATGTTCTTGTGCCTTACGGAAATACATAAACTCTGTTGTATGAGCGGGAAACTCAACCAACGCTATTTGGAATGTTCCCAAATCATCAAACAATTCGTCCTCTATGTCTAATTTAACTATTTTCATTTTCTATAAATATTAAAACTTACTCAATTGGTTTAATCTGGCATTTACCTCTTGAGATGTTGTTATGTCTCTTTCAACTACATACGCTCTTATAGGTGCCGTTCTATTACTATTATTTAACGCCTCAATCAATCTACTATCATCATAAGGTGTTGATAAAATAGGGGCTCCACCCGTTGATTGATTTATCTGCGATAATAGTCCACGATAAAGTTGGGTGGAATTTCTTGTGATAATTGCTTCTCCACCTTCCACATTCGCTCCATTAGATAAGGTTATACCTCCTTGAGCGTGTGATGGGCCGAATAACAAACCTCCACGAGCAAATGTCTGTACTTGTGATATTTGTTGTTGGATTACAGCAACCTGTGCCAAACCAATCGCTGCGGTAATACCCGCAAGGATTTGTCCTATAACAGGCCCCGCTGTTAGTGCTTTGGTGATGGCATCAGCGACATTAGCAAGGGCTGATGCTTGTGTCAATCTCAATTGAGCGATTTGTCCTTTCTTTGTCAACTCCTTTCTCTTTTGTTCGTAATCCTCTTGTATCTCAATTCTCTTTTGTGCTTGTTCCTCTTCTGTTCCAACAAGATTATCCAACGCCTTTTGTTCTGCTTGGTCTAATGCCTCAAGTTGTACTTCAATATATTGACGGAATACCTCAACACCTGTTCTGGCAACCTCACCAATCTGTCTTAAATTTTCAGCAAGTGATTGAGCGATTTCAGTATAAGTTGTTTTAGTTTCTTCACCTTCCTCATCTCTTTTTTGTCTTGCGTATTCATAATACGCATCCAATAATTGTTTCTTTTGTTCTGTAGATAATGATAGATAATCTATACCTAAATTGGCATAAAAACTCTCAACAGCAAAAGCATTTTTTTCTAATCTTTCTTTGTCATTAAAGTATCTCTTATCTAAATCAACTCTTAATCCTAAAGAATAAACATACTCTGCCAATCTATCTCTATTATTGAGAACAAATGCCTTTTTTGCTTCACTATCTAATGCGGTTATTTCATTTTGTAATTCCAAACCTGTGGCAAAGAAACCTCTTACCTCATTTTCTACTTTTACAATCGCTTCAGCCCCCTTGAAAAGATTTGTCACGGCTGCTTCAGCAATTTTACCAGCATCCTCTGCCTTTACTCCACTATCTATTAAAGATTGTGTATATTTTTCAGTAACGGTTTTTACGAATATATCTAAATTAGCCTGTGCTTTACTAAATTCAGTTGTGAATTGTCTTGGTACTGCCTCCAAGTTTCCACCAACCTCTTTAACCGCAGCACCTAATTTACCTTGTGCTCCCAAGAATGTTGTCAACACCCTATCAAAAGTTTCAATATTAAAGAATTTACGTAATGGGGGGTCTGTTTCTTCTAATTGTTTAGCGAATATTCTATAGTTTTCCACAACAGCCAAACCAGCATTTACTGCTTCTTGGGTGATTTTCTTATCTCTAAATAATCTATAAAAAGTATCTTCAGCATTTTTAGCGAATTGTTCTATATCTGTCTCCCCTCTCAATAAAGCACGGGGGATTTCTCTAATAGATTTGATAAAGGCAACACCAAATTCATCAGTTGTCTCTACAGCCGTCTTAAATGTGTCATTAAACTCCTCAATAATACTTTTTGGAAATGCTGTTTTTATTTGCTCTTCTAATTCTGCTAATCTATCTCTCAATTTTTGTATGAATTCAGGTTCTGGAGCACTTGCTGTAATAAATTCTTTAAGTTTAGATAATTCCTCAACCTGTTTCTTATATGCTTCTGCTAATGCGTCGTTTACCTCTTGAGCGGTTTTAAGGGATTTAGCATTCCTTTCAATTCTACTTGTGTAATCACTAACTTTAGGTAATGTTGCTCTTAAAGCATCCTCATATTGTTTGGTAAATTTGTTTAAGATTTCTTGATTTTCAGCACCTTCTTTTAACTTATTATTTATACCCGTTTCAAGATTACGCTGAAAGCGAGCAATTGGATTGTTTAATGATAAAATGGTATTACCTAAATCCTCCCAAAATGATACATAATCTTCAAGGGGTTTATTACTATTCTCAAGGATTTCCTGTTGTTTTTTGATTACAAGTTGTCTTAAACTTTCAGCCTTGGTTTGTGCTACGATTAGTTGAATATTATCCTCAATTGCTTGGTTGATAATATCCAACGCATCTGCTCTGTCTAAATCTAATCCTTCTAATTCAGGTAATAATTTTACCAATTCATCTAATGCCTGTTTCCTTGTCTTTTCACTTTCTGCTGTGTCATTTACAACTTTCTGTAATGCTCTTAAAGGAACAATACTTTCCTGTGCTTTTTTATCTCCTTCAGCAATTGCGGTATTTAATTCCTCTTGTGCTACTGCTGCTTTATCAACATCTTGACTAAATGCATAGGCTGCTGCCGCTGCCGCTGCTAATACCGTCACCAACGCTCCAATAGGATTTGAGGCAATAACGGTAAAGAGTGTTCTCATAGCCGTTGTGGTTGCTGCTGTCGCTAGTGTCTGTGCTTTTTGAGCGATGGTGGTTGCCACAATCTTTATCTGTAGGGATGCTTCAGCAATTTGTCTTGCTCCTAATGCTACGGTGATAAGTTGTTGTGCTTTTAATTGGGCTTCTGCTACATCCTCACTCTCAACACCAAATGCTGATAGGGCTGTAGTTGCCACAGCAAACGCTCCAACAATACCTTCACCCAATTTAACAAAACCTTCTGCCTTTTGTTGAGGCTCTAAACCTTCAATTTCTTTATTGATAGTTTTTAATTGACTTTCTGCCCCTTGTATATCTCGTGCTAATGTATTAAATGGCTCACTACCAACTTGGAGGGTTTTTAATTCCTTCTTTGCTGATTGTAATGCTACTTCCAAATCCTCTATTGAGGCGATGGATGTATCTACACCATTTATTTTAAGAGTAATATTTAACAAACCTGCCATATTCTAATTTCTATATAAGTATTTTTTATCTTTATCAACAACTAACCCCTTTTACAATACTACCTGTTCCATAAACAATTGCTACACTATTCTCACAAGCACATACATAGACATACTCACCAGGGTCTAACACTTGATTGGTTGTTGATAAACAATTTCCACAAGGTGAATAATCAAATGACAACTGACTTTCAATACTCAAGTTTTGTACTTCATAACTGAAACAAGGCCCTGAATATTGAGACGGAGTAGGAGTGGGGGTGGGATTATTTGTAGGGGTCGGTGTTGGACTTGCTGGAACACAACCACCTAATAATGCTACAACCACACTACCACCTGTTGAGGTAATAGGTGTTCCTTCACACTTACAGATGTAATCTGTTTGTCCTGCTCCTATTGTATTATTATGATAAAGTCCATTACAATCTGTATATTGGTAATTCACCAAATATGGATTTTCATTTTCAACACTCCACTCCTCACATACACATAATCCTGGTGTAGGGGTGGGCGTAGGCGTCGGCGTAGGACTTGGTGCTGGTGGGGTTGTTCCTGGCTGAATGGAATAATCAGGGGTTGGTAAATCAATAGAGTTAAATCCACCCAACTCCTTCACCAATATAACATCATTAAAGTCCTTTTTAATGAGGTTTCCATCCTTTATTTCTTGTAGACGATAGTTTGTATCTTTTACAAAAATAATGTCATTAAAACTCAATTCTCCAATATCCTGTGGGTCTAATACAAACTTACCTTCCAACTTTCTTGCCTCACTTGAGTAGAGTTGGTTAATGTATTGTGATTGAAACGCATCAAATATCGTATAATTGGAATATAGATTGATATTACTATTTTGACTAGCAAAGTAATCCCAATATCTATCAAAATTTAAGTCAGCAAAAGTATTACTATTACCTGATGTCAATTTACTCAAATGTGAAATACAAGGATAAGTGGTTTGTGCCACGGTTGTATTACCACTCTGTAAATACCAATTGAATGTGGTGGTTTGTTCTTGGTCTACATAGTTGTATCTATTACCCACCCAAAATACCAATTTTGGTGTTTTAAGTTTTGTGGGGATAAACTGGTTTGTATCATCCAATTCATAAAATAATGGAATAATAAAATCCTCACTACCATCTATGTTTTTTGTAGGAACAGGGGCAAATGGAAATTCTATTGTCTCATCCCCTTTTAAGATATTAGATGATGATGAATAATATTTTGTTCCAAATATAGTATTAAAGGTTGTTTCTTGATATTTGTTTAACGCTTCATCATCACCACTTTGATAGGTATATATCACATCTTTCCTTAAGTCAAAATCTAATGTGGATACTTTCCAACTTTGGTCTAATGATAATTTCTGCGTCCAATCTCTAACCAATCTGTCTGGTTGATTGTAATAATCATCATAGGGGATAAACTCAATTGTCTTATTTACGTCATCCTCAATTACCAATAGGTTAAACATATTGATTACAGATTTTAATAACTCAACACAACTTATATCCGGTAATTGTGTCTGTATATCCACATCATAAGATGGTAATGATGCTGGTGAGGCATATAAGTCAAATCTTACCAAACTACCAGCACTTTGATTAAATCCTCTAATTTCCACAATATCATTTACGATGAGTGGTGATGGTAATGTGTTGAATACTGGAACAACATAAACACCAGACGCTAAAGTTAGATTACATAATACATTCTCACTTTTCCAAGTATTACCTGCTTCACCATTATAGGTATAAGCAATATTACCGCTTGAGAATACATTTAGAGTTGCTCCCGTCCATATCTCAATACTAAATTCTTGTTTTAATAATGCTGGAATATGTTTCTTATGTGAGAATTGTAGGTTAAATCCATACACACCTGGAAATGGGGTTTGGAAACCATTACGTAAAGTTGAATTTATATCTCCACTAATGGTTTTATTGGCAGCGATAAAATTTGTTCTGGTGTAATTATTTAAGTGGTCGTATCCATCACTTCCAAAAGTACAAAATGGTAATATTGTTCTATCTGTTAAACTACCCCTGTCTATGTCAAAACTACCACAAGTATAAACCTTAAAATAATTTTGATTTTCAACCACCTCTGGTGTTCCAATACCATACTCACCATTATTGGATAATGTCATATAGATGGAACGGAAATAAGGAGTGTCAAAGAAATCACTAATAACGGTATAGGTAGAGGCAGAGAATACTCTGTCTATTACCTCTTTTAATCGTATCTGTGGTTTCCAATAACTTTCAGGGATAGGACATAAAGCACTTGTAAAAGTATTTGTTCCTGATAAAGAAAATGTAAATGTAGGGGTACTACCTGTATTATAGATATATCCATTATTACTCATACCATAGAGTATCTTACCACCAAATAAACCAGCAGTATCACCTGTGGTTGCTTTCCAACTCTCAACAATATTGTCATAAGTTTGTTGATGGTATAAATCACCCCATAATAAGTCAGTTAAAGACAATCCATCTATCTCACCCACAAAATCTCCAATATCACTTACAATATACACCTCAAACTCTTGGTAATCCCCTGTGTTGATTACAGAGTTTAATCGTAATGTTCCTCTAAAGATGTCATTACCATAATTTTGGATTACACAATTCCTTCTTGTCAAGGGGTCAAAATCAATACCATTTACATCATAAAAAGAATTGAATACTTCCTTATTGTGTTTTGTTCCTGGTACGGTAAATGTATTGGAAAAACCAGCATTTCTTTCTTGTAGATTTGTAATTGAATTGATAGATAAATTAGCCGTTACTGGTATTTCTTCATACAAATCAATTGAGTAATATTTGCCGTCTATTTCTAATAATAATTGACTATCCATTATCTATTCATTTTTAGGTTATTAGCATATTGGTATGATAATTCCAAATTCACAATATTTCTATTACCTCTATTTTTTCTAACAAAATCAGTTGTCGTCACAACAACAGGATTTAGTGTTCCATCATCTTCTATAATATAAACCTGTGGTGAGGTATATAAACCTTCCAAGAATTGAAAATCAGGGAAATTGATAAAACCTGTATTTACCACGTGTGTTTCCGTTAAAGACACATTAAACACATCTGTTCCCCTTGATGAATTTAGATGGACTGGTGGGTTTAATAATGAAGCATCACCCCAATTGATGTTATAGTGTTGATATTGTTGTCTGTCTATCTTTACACCCTCACTCTTACCTTTTAAGAAACGATAATAATCAAAAGTACCATATCTATTCAACCAAACAAATTGGAGTTGATTAAATCTCAAACATTCATCATCAATCTCAAAACTGAATGTCTCACTCACCGCTGATAATGACGGACAAGTAGGTGTCTCACCACTTAAACAATCAGCACAATCTGTATAAGGGGATATACCATTTACACTCCAACTACTTGACTGGTCTCCCACACCACCAATAGACAATACCTCATAACAATATCCATCTACTGCCACGGTTGTCCCTAATGGTAAACCATCTAAAATACAAGCACAAAACTCCTCCAAGTCATCACACCTTCTCATAGTACCAGGTGAATATCCACTAGCACATGCTGGCTCACCACAATTTTGACTATTAGGGGGAACAGGTCTCGTCACTTCACCACCCATCATCGTCACTTGATAATAAGTGGTTGCTGATGGAATAATGTTCTGTATGTTTTTAGGGCCTACACCCACATTTAAGATGTTCCAATCTACAGCATCTACAGCCGCATAAATCATCATCTGTTCTGTATCCGTACAACCACTCCAAGGCCCTCCACCATTTGAGTAGATGTTGTCTATGGTAGTTGCTGATATGTATGTTCCCGTATTATCAAACCATTCATATTTGACTGCTCTTGGTAATGATTTGTATGTATCACTTGAATACCAATTATAGTTGGCAAAAGATAAGGTGTAGTAATCATCACTTCTAACCGTCCTAATTCTTGGACTATCAGTTAAAAATAAATCACTACTATTTCTCATTATATAAGGGGTAAAATCAAAATCTTCATTTCTATAAAGGAAATTGTTTACCATCGTTCCATTATACACCCTTGATACATCACTACTAAATGATGGTTGTCCTGGAGTATCTGTATAACCATTATAGATTACCACCTGTCCCGTTGGTGTCGTGGCATATTCCTCACCTACCAACACATACAAACTCCTTACTTGTGGGTATTGGTAGTCAGTTGATTGTATTGAGAATTTCTCTGTTGTCTGTATATCAAAAGTGGTGGAGTGGTCTGTTGATTTGATACTACTCTCAACATACGCATCCACAATATTAGACACATCAAATACCCCAATACCATTTGGGTTAGGGGTTGTCTTACCTGTATAGATTTTAACCCCATTTATATAAACATCCCACACATATCTAAATTTGTATTGAGATGTCTTATTACTCGTACAGGCATAAAATAAACCATTTGTATAAACTGGTTGTGCCTTCTGTGGATTTACAAATACGCTTCCTATTGCCATTATTGTTCTTGATTAAAATTATATATTATTTGGTCGAAAATCTCCTCAACATCATTTATTGCTTCTCTTTCTAAAATAGGTAATACCCTATTCAACATTATATCCTCACTCCTTGTGATAAACTTATTACCTTTAATACCTTTTTTCTTGATACTATTCATCGTAGCATAAGTCAGTTGTTCTTGTGTCAAACCAGGGGCTGTGATGTGTCTGGCTTGAAGCCAAGCAGAGATTACAGAAAATGGAGGTGCTTTTCTAAATGGGCCTCTACTACCCTTATCAACAAAATATGCTGCTGTTTCATTTCTTGCCCCCTTGAAATAAATCTCAACAACCTCAATATCACCTCTTTCAATTACTCTATAATTTACACTATCAATCAGTTGTCCCGTTGCCCTTTTGTTATGAGGGGCACCAGTTTGGTTTTTAGCCTGTCCGTAATAACCTGCTGGGTAGTATGTCCTACTTTCCAACACATCTTGGACTACCTTTACCATTACTCGTCCAACTAAATCTAATGTATCTCTTGAGAATGCCATTATACCCAATATTGATATTGATATTTATTTTTCAAGTATTGTACTATTCCATTATATTCTGTATCAGTCAATTTTCTATCATAGATAAGTGCTTCACAGATGTTTATATCACCACTTCCACCTGACTGAAAATCCCCTAATGTGATATAATCAAATTGAGTGGTTAATGTTGAAACACCAGATGAGGTTAAATCTTCATAATTATCAACACCATACATATACATTTCCATATCACTTGTATTTCCTTCTTGTAATGCGGTGCTAATAAAGGCATTATTATTTGGGTCAATACCACCACCACTAACATTTACTTGATAATTTTGTCCTCTAACAAAATTAGATGTTGTAATTCTATAATTTACTATACTATAACTTTGTAATAAACCTATTGTTCCAAAAGTATTACCACTTGATATGGTAAATATTGGACGGATATTATCTGTTGTTTCATAATCACTAACTATAAACATCGTAAATCCATCAGGGAATGATGCTGCTGATGATATATTATGTTGTAATCCAGTTAAATTAGTATCATACATAGAATAATAACCACTCAAATTACCACTTGTCATAGCAGAATATTTTGGTGGTGTATTAAATGGTGTTAAAGTATAATCATTACCAGATTTGTCTAATAATTGTGTGATGTCTGTTCCACCTGTTAAAGTAATGGTTGAAGTATCTTGTAAATCATACCAAGCAAATAATCCATCAATTTGTAATGGGTTATATTCTACTGGCACCAAGAAACTTTGACATACATTCAAGGGGTCTAATGATGTTAGGGTAATATCCAAAGCAACACCCCCCACATTATCCATAAACCTCTCTATGAAACTTGTTGATGTGATGGGTAGGTCTACATCAAAATATTCTTGTAAACCTCCTAATTTAATCTCACCAATCAAATCCTTGGCAATCATACTCATATTGGAAATGGCATCCACTCTATTTTTTTCATCCTCGCTCAATCTATCCGCAATAATGATAGATAATGAATATTGTGTCTGTTGTTCGTCATAAGTTATGGTTTGGGGGACAACAAATAAAACAGGGTATAGTAATGTTCTATCCTCAATATCTTTTCCATACTCCAATAGATTACCAAATCCAAAGGCGTTTAAGTCAATATGTCTGTAGGTAAAGTCCTCTAATAATTTGATGACTTTATGAAATGGTATATATTCTTCAGTAATCATATTTTATCTTTTTCTTTTTAATTTTTCTAATTCTTTTTTCTCCCTTTCATATATATCTTTGGCATCAGCCAGGAAATTATTACACAGGGTTAGGGGTAGTTTTAATATATATTCTAATTTTGATACATCTCTATTAGATAATGTCATTAGGTTATTCCAATAGTATCTACCCGTTACTTGAATTGGAGTGTCAACCACTTCTTCAATTTCCTCAATCTCTGTTTCACGATATTCTTCTTCATCGTCATCTTCTGTTGTTGTTCCAAAGAGTTTTGAGTAATTTCTAAAAATGTTTTGGCGTGAAGCAAAAAAAAAGTGGAAACACCAAACCAGTATTCTATGGGTAAATCTTGAAATTCTATTTTTCTTATTTTCATGCTCTCCCCATCATACTCCTCAATCTTGTATTGACTACCCATAGTCCATTCTAATGGACGGTATAGGATTGCCATTATGGTGTCAATATTCTTGTCAATACCTTCAGCAATTGCCATCTCCAAATCAATCCAACCCCCATAGTTGATTTCATTTATATTTTTCTCCATACCATATTTCTTACCATTAAACTCAAAAGTGGCTTGTACCTTATTCTTATCATAATTGAGATATTGTGATTGAATAAATGATAAGATAAATTGTATGTTTTTCTTATTAGCCTTTCTAATGGTTTTTTCAGGAATGTCCGTATAGGCATTTAATAATTTAATAGGGTCTTTAATCATCTTCTCCAGTTTTACCAAATCCATATATTTTTTAATGGTTAGGTATTCAGGGATTTCATAGGTTATATTTTCAACTTGTAATTCCATTTACACTAATGTTATTTTTGAGTTTGTTTCTCTTTTTATTACTGATTGTACTCCATACCTTACACTATCCCAAAAGTGATTGTATTTGTCGTGGGGTATTGGTAGTATCTTTCCATCTTTATCTTTTTTATATTTGTAATTCTGTGCCTCAAATAATGCGTTGCTGTCCCCTTTACAGATAAATAGTTTGTGTCTCTTTAACAAATCTATCCCATACATAATGGTTTCCTTCTTTACTGGTTTGATGTTGTAACCAGCATACCTTATTTCCTTGATGGCAGAGGGGAGAGCACTATCCGCCCAAATGTCTTGTAGTTTTTCTACTTTCTCTTTTTCCATAAGATATATCAATTCACTAATGGTGATATTAGAAGTATAAATGATTTCCTTAAAATATAACTCATTATCTCTCCTCCATATTCCCGCTAGTGATGTACTGTCCGTAAAACCGAAATCTAAACCATAACACAAAAACCTGGCACCTTCAGGGATGTCCTCATATTCATTTATGGTTGGGAATATCAGGGTTTCCTCTCTACCCCTTTCTCCAAGTCCGTAAATCCTCCACAAATTCTCATCTGTTTCTTTGAGTTTTAGAATTTCATTTATTACCTCTTGAGACAAATATGGATTATCTCTAAATGTGGATTTAATCACATTCACATCATCCCTTTCTTCCATATCATAAATCCAACCAGAAAATTGTGATGGGTTATATGCGAAAATAATGGATGCTGGCTCCTCACCTTCTGTTCTCAATAGTAATTGGACTATCTCATCATATCCAACCTCGTTACACTCATCCACTATTAAATAATCTCTCTTACGTCCCCTTACCTTCATTTCTTGGTCTAATGAGAAATACTCTATTGTGTTTGTTCCAAATTTGATAATCCCTTCACTCTTGTTATGTAGTGTGGGGTCGTATATCTCCATCTCCTCCATAATGGTAATTAAATCACGCAGGATGGACGATTTCAACGCAGGTAATGTATCTCTACATATTGACAGAGTTTTGTTGTCCTGCGTCAATAAACGGACTAATGAGAATTGAAGCATACTATATGTCTTTGAGGAACGAGTACCTCCAACAAGGGATACAATCCTTTTGTCATTTTCCCATAGTTTCTCAAATACTGGTGTTGCTTTAATTTTCATCTACTAGTTTCCATTTATATCCAGCAGCAGTTGGTCTGTGTTTAACTCCACGACAAACGGCACTAATATTTCCGTGTGAAATATTTAATGCTTCTGCTGCTTCTTTTATACTATCCCATACTTTAATAATATTATTTTGTTTATCCATTTGGATTACTTTTTTTTGTTTAGCCTTTGATGCTGCCTCAATAAACTTTTTTTTATGTTCTTCCGTTAAGGAAATACCTTTGCGTGATGGTGGTTTATTACCATTTCTAATATTCGCTAAAGATAAATTTTTTCTATGTTCCTCACTAAAGATAATACCCTTTCTATTTTTACTTATTTTTTTTCTTGTTTCATCACTCAAAACTTTACCTTTATTTGCTTCACTTACTTTTTTATTTCTTTCCTCTTTTTGTTCTTTAGTCATCGTAGACCATTGAGATTTACTAATCTTACTCAACTTTTTTCTTGTTTCTTTACTAACATTATAGGAATTATTCTTTCTACGAGTTGAGACAATCTTATCTTTAGTTTCTTTACTAACAACAACACCAACAGCCCCATCACCACCATCAGTCATATTAGCGAGAATACCAGTTTTATTGTTTATTCTACCATATTGTTTGATGTATTGTTTTTCTAATTCGCAAGCGTTTTCCCAAGATAGATTTTTATGGATTATCTCAATAGTATAATTAGTTTTACTAACTATTTTGTTCCATATACTATTACGTCTATCTGGTTTATTTTCATATGCTCTTTTGAGTTTACCAATACCCACATAAAAAATTTCATTATTGTCTTTGCGTCTATGAAAATATATTACAGCCATTTGTTAGTTTTTAATTTGAGGTGTAAATCTACAACATTATTTCCATTTATCCAAATCTCCATTTATTCTGTCAATACTAAATTCTGCGTAGGTGGGATTTAACTCAAATCCAATATATTGTCTATTCATATCTTTACAGGGTAAACCAGTAGTACCAATTCCGCTGAATACATCCAAAACAACATCCCCTTCATCTGTTAGTAAATTGATAAAGTATTCGGGTAATTCACGATTAAACGGAGCAGGATGGCGAACAATATTTGTTCTATCAGCCGCCGCTGTCTTAAATCTAAAGACATTATCAGGTCTTATCTTATCAGGTAATAATCTGTATTTATACACGTGGTCTTGTTTTCCCTCTGTGATATTTTTCATATATCTTACCTTCTGTCTTACCCTTTTACCATCCACAATTTTACTATCATCATTCATAGGACTTTCAGCCCTTTTGATATAACTTTCTGCTGGCTCCTCTAATACTCGCTCCATATAGAATTTGAGTTGCTTGGGGTCTTTAACAAAATGAAATATAAACTCTGTTAAATTTCTAAATCTCTTTTTAGAGCCGTTAGGTATTCCCCCTTTTTTATACCAGTATAGGTCTGAATATAATTTTAGTTTTGTTTCCTTTTGACTGCGGTATATCAATTCATACACAAACGGATTTACAACCCCTTTATTGACATTATGGTTGATGTTTAATATGAAACTACCAGTTGGTTTTAATACTCTGTATATCTCATTAAAAAGGGGTAATATCCAATCCACATATTCAGTAGGTTTTTTGATGGATACATCCTTACCATAACTGCTAATAATATCTGCGTATGGTGGGGATGTAATCACCAAATCTATTGAATTGTCTGGTAGAGTTTTAATCAACTCAAAACAATCACCTATGAGTATTTGGTTGTATTCCATTTTTTTTTAATAAAATTCTTGATTAGTTTTTTATATTTCTTTGTGTCTTCTTTTGTTCCATCATAATAAGGTTTTTCAGCATACCCAATCCATTCATAGATATGCTCCCCATTCATTTCATCACCAGCATCACTTTTTATTATCTTCTTCATCAACAACCTTTTTAATAATCTCAATTTCAATTTTATTATCCTTGATGGGTTGTCCTTGTGTTTGGATGTCTACCTCTTTCTTATCCACATAATCTTCAGGGAACATATTTCTAACAATTAAACTCCATAATTGTCCGTTTATAGATTTACTATCCCCATTCTCAAATCCATCTCTTACTTTCTCAAACCACCATAGTTTAGAAAATTCTTTTGCTTGGGCTATGATGTCCTTAAAATCTTTATCAATCTCAAGTAGTTTGTAGTATGAGTTTCTAGAAATGTTTAGATATACGATGAAATGGGATTGTGATTTTCCATCTTTACCCATCGTAATTATTTGGGATTTCCAATCTTCAGGTAATATCCCTCTTTCTACCAGTTGTTCTGCTGTCTCATAAGCAGGTCTTCCTCTTTTTGCCATTTTAGTATGTTCCTTTATATTTTATTAGTTTTTCAATTTGTTCTCTAACAAATCCTTTTGTATGGACTGATGTGTTTGGATATACCAACATAAATGATGCGTATATGTCATTCCACATTTCCTCAAATCCATTTTCAGTTTGTTGTGATTGGTTATACAAATCTATTACAGATTGTACCAATTGGGGATTGTCTAAATTATTCCCCTTGTATTTTTGTTTACAATTACAGCCCACTTGTTTTTAATTTATTTAATATCTTGTTTATTACATCTGCCATTTCATATTCCTCTTCTTCTAATAGTTGGGGTACAATTATTTCACTTAAAACCAAATAAGAAATATCACCTTCCATTTGTGCGTATTCAATTAAATTGTTTACCATTTCTTCTTTTTGTTCGTCAGTCATTCTAAACCAATCCTCCCTATTAAATTCAGGCTCTTTCATTAAATCCATTTTCTATTGCTTTTAACTTAAATACCTCTGCCGACATATTGGTTAGATAAAACCTATCAAATAAGATATGTACTGGTATTCTCAATCCCCTTGAATATCTCTTTGTTCCATCTTTACAAGGGTCTGTTGAATATGTCATCCAAAAGGCATCTGGAAAATCACTATGAACGTCCTCTGTAAATCCTATATTCCTATTTATACCTTCTTCATTATTCTCCTCAATATACTTTCTCATAATTGAAAATAACTCATCTCTCGTCCAAGTACAAGTCAACAAGTATCTACCATTCATTTCCACATCATCAGGGTCTGGTATTCCAACCATAAAGTGCGTCCAATCGGTTGTATATACACCACTTTTCTCAAATACTGGTTTACATCCACATTTGATTTGATGTGTCTCCAAAAAGAAATAACCACTCTTTAATGTTTGAGCGTCAGTTTTTATTTCCCATAAAATAACATTACCCTTATTGAGTTTTGTTAAAGTAATGTTTTTTTGTCTCTTATTACCCAAATCATTATTTAGATTTCTGTCGTAATAAGTTTCTTTTAATTGGTGATGCTGAATAACATCAACTGAATTTGTATAATCTTTTCCCATAGAGTAAATTTAGTTTATACCAATAAATATAAATTAAATAAGAAAAAAATCAATAAAAAAACCCCTACACTCTAGGGTATGTAGGGGTTTGAGAGCAATTAGTCTAGATTAAACCAAATTTACTATAAAAATATATGTTCCTATAAGAACAAGTAAATACTAATTTGCTTGTTGTCTACAGATTGCGTATCTTTGTTTCGCATCAGGGTATTCACTAACCATCTTGCTGTCTCTCATACACTTCTGTATGAATATTGATTTCCTTTCTCCTTTTGGTCTATTAGGTAAAGGCATCTTATTTCTTACTGAAATGGTCTAATGCTGTGAAACCTAATCCACTTGCTGTAAATCCTAACATACCCAAGAATACATATTCTTTCATAGGTATGTCAAAAAATATATTACTGATAAATGCTATACTTACCAATAAAAATGATAATAGTGTAATAAATCTTTTTGATGAGTAATCTCCATTTACACCAGTTACTAGTTGTCTAAAAAATTCTTTCATTTGTTTTTGTTCTTAATTCTATCCCATATTCTTATGAGGTTTATTATTAGTCCCGTTATTAAAAGTAGTATTGTCAATTCTGCTTGAAATTTCATTAGGTATGCGAATACACCTGCCATAGTTGTTGTGTTCGCTATAATATCTTTATTATCCATAATTTTGCTATAATAATTCTATATTATATTTATCACGTATTTTATCCAGGAATTGTCTGTGTATATTTCTTGATATATCATACCCCATTCTTGTCAATACATCTTTTGTTTCTTGGTAGTCCTGACTTGTTGGAAAGGATATTTGTAAATAACTCATATCATCCTTTTTACGAGGCTTTCTCTCACCTGACTTATTCCTATCATACGAAACCTTATTTCGTTCCCTGTGGTGTTGTTTACAGAGGGGATACTTACCAAAAGCACATTTGGTACAATTGTTAAATTCATATACGGGCTTAAAGTCGCAACATTCCTTACAATAGTGATACATTACCCCATCACTACCCAAATACCTTTTGTCTTTAATTATTATTGCCATTCAAGAAATTAAAAATGGGGATTGAGAACATAAAAAAAAAATAAATCACTTGTGTTGAATAACAGAATATTGATGGCGTCCCCAATCCCCTATATACTAATAAATATATGTTTAGTCTAGCAATATTCCATATTGTAATAATACTTTTTCTCTAAATTGTGGATATATTTCTTTGGTTATATCATATCCTGCTCTTTGGAATACTTGTTTTACTTCATTCATTTGTTCTTCTGTTGTACCTCTAAAATCAATATAACTCATATCATCTTTACCTGTTGATATTGACCTCAATTCTCTATCAATATTTTTTACACAACCCTTACAATAAGATGATAATTTATATTTTGTTCTTTTGTCATTATGGAAATTTTCTCTGGTATAAAGGTTTTTACATTTAGAACAAAAATAATATTCTATTCCGTCTATTACTTTTAATTTATCTATTCTTTTCATTTGAGTACCCCTTTCTTTCCAAGATATTGATTTTTATATTCGTGCTGGTTGCTAGGCTGGTAATGTATATTCTATTTTTAGGTGGAGTAATCAAGTCCCCTAGATGCTGCTAGTGCTAGATATGCTAGTGCTAGACTGACTACATCTAGAGACGATTACCCGACCTTCTATTTTTGAGGCTCTCAATTACTCACAAGTCCCTAGAAAGAGTTAGAGATTTAAGGGATTTTAATATCTTGTCGTGGGATACAAAAGGGTCAAGTATCTTATCCACTCTTGGATACATTCAATAAATAATCATAAAACAAGTAAAAGACAAGAGTTAATTAAAAAAAAATATTTATATAAGAAATGAATAAAATTGATTTTTAATATATTTATAGTTATATTTGTAATATAAATCAAAATAAAAACAGAAT
>Ga0208644_1000697_pt1 | contig 29817 bp, 47 predicted proteins | sample VirMetDEL_Nov_18_FD_184517 | JGI IMG/M metagenome (GOLD analysis project Ga0208644, IMG submission 184517) | Aqueous microbial communities from the Delaware River and Bay under freshwater to marine salinity gradient to study organic matter... | ecosystem: Environmental > Aquatic > Marine >...
GTTTGAGATTCTACAATAAACATTAACGGGGTTGATGAAGATGTAACCGAAGCAGAATCAACATTCAATATGTTTGTTAAATTGGATGGTGTACAGTCGGGTATTTATCACGTACCAACAAAAACAGTAAACGTAACTTCGACACCTTGTGCAGATGCCAACTATACTAATTCAGATGGTAGTTACGCGGGTACGGTTGCAAGCGGTGGCACTCTCAACATACCTAACATTACCGTAACTGATAGCGATGGAACTACTTCATCCGTTCCAAGTGTTCAGGACGTTGTATGTACACCCGCTAATTATGGCACTCGGATATTAAGCGTAATGAGAAGGAAATATTGCGTTGAAGCTATGTGTGGTTTTTCGTTTACATATATAGATGACGAATTTGCCGCAGATGGAAGCGCGGTTATTAGGGTTAGAAGGTCAAGCGATAACAGCGAACAAGACTTCACGCCAAGCGAAATAACCGATGGCACACTAACCACATTTACGGGCGCGGGAGATGGTTACGTGACTAAATTCTACGACCAAACAAGGAACTACTTCAACCTATTCAATACTTCGGCTGGAAACCAAGCAAAGATAGTAACGAGTGGTATTTTAAACACAGATTCTCAAGGCAATCCAACAGCAATAACTACTAGCAGTTTCGGGTATTATTTAGGTGCAAATGGTTCTGCTCAAACAGATTTACCATTGTTTAGTCCCGTTGGTACAATTTGGAGCGTTTACAGAAGATTTGCCTCAACCGCTGTTAACTTCTTGGTATCTATCTCTAATAATCCTTGCGTTGGTAGGGCGGGAACGGGGTCGTTTCCTAATTCTGTTTCGTCAGGCGCGGCAACTGTTACGTTAAACAATTCAGCACTTGCCGACCAAAATAGAGACACATTACTAGCAGCGACAGATGACGTTGATGCTATATTGTTTATTAAGGATATTGATTATACAGCATCGGGCAATTGGCGTTTGTCAAATGGCTGTTTAGTTTGGAAAGACTTTGCTGTTGGTTCTGAAATTTCTGAATTTGTTGTCTCCAAAAAGAATTGGAACGCTTACGAGTCGGAAATCTTTGCCGACAGAAACGCATATTATAGCTACTATTAAGATGAAAAAATTACGATTTGAATTAGCTTATTTAGCCATTGCTAGAAGCGCAAAGGAGGCAGAAGATAGAGGTTGCGAGATGTTGTCAACTAATCAATGGTGGTCTATCGGACAAGATGACAATGGTTACTTTCTGTTTGTTCCTGAAAGCGATGTTGATGGGCTAAGTACTGAAGAGTTAACTAGGTTAGAATAAGGAATAAGAAATAAGGAATGGAACTGACGGAAATCTTAAAGAGTGTTGATGCGCCAGCTATATTGATAGTTTTGGGCTACTTCTTGTATCGTGCAGATACGAAGGTAAAGGAGAAGGAGGATGAGATTAAAAGCCTAAACGAGTACATTAGAATAAGCGACAAGGAGAACATCAAAACTTTGTCCGAGTTCGGCAAGTTCTTAGAAAGCCTAATTGCTAACGTTGACTCAATTAAAGGCGAACTAGCAAAAGAAATAAGCCATAGTGCAGAAGTCGTTAAGAATAAGATTGACAATCTTAAATTAATAATAGAAAGCAAAAATGAGCCGAGATGAAGTTACATTATGTAGGTCTAAGGTTCATTCCGTAATTCGAGAGTACAATGAGCGAACTAATCAACTTGAGGGCAAAAGCTTTGCTGAAAATGAAGAATTACCGCGCGAAACAGAAAGCATTAGCGAAGTTGTCGGCAATTCCCGAAGATGGCTATTGGTGTTGGTTAATTCAAGAGGATTACGAATTTTTAAGCGAATCTTGGAAAAAATCACTTGGTTACGAGGATTGTGAGTTAGAAAATCGTCCCGAAACTTGGATGGAGTTGATTGACAAGAAAGGTCTGCAAGATGCGTTAGCGAACGTTGATAAGCACTTTCAAACAAGGGGTCAACATCCTTACCATCAAGTAGTAAATTACATTTGCAAAGATGGAAGCATTAAGACGTACATTTGCAATGGAGAGGTAACTAAGTGGGATGATAACGGTAAACCGCTTGTGATGATAGGAACGCACGAAGAAGTCGTTAAATAAAGTTGGGAGAAAGTGAGCGAAAGACAAAAAAGTGGTGTAAATTAGCACCTCGTGAATGTGATAAAAACTGTTTAATCAAAGGACAATGTACGCTAAAATCTGCCGCAAGTATTACGAAACGCAAACCGAAGGAACGCTAGAAATCTATGACGAAGAAACAAATGACCTTGAGTTTGTTTGCAAGACGTTAGAACTACCTTATCGAGATAATGAAAGGAACATTAGTTGCATACCTGAAGGGCATTATGACGTAGTGCCGCGTACATCTAAGAAGTATGGCAACCATTTACACGTAACGGGCGTAGAAGGTAGGTCGCTGATTCTAATCCATTATGCTAACTATGTAGGTTCTGACAACCCAAGAACGGGACATTCTGACTTAAGGGGGTGCATAGCTGTTGGTCAAAAATTTGGAGACATTACGGGCGATGGAATTGTAGAGATTCTAAACTCTAAAAACACAATGAAGGCTTTAATGGATGTTGCTCCTGATGGCTTTGTTCTAGAGATTACTCAATGAACGGAAGCGAAAAGATACTAGCCGGATTCATTGCCATTCTTGTTTTGATAGTTATGGCGTTGTCTATTAAGCTACTCAATACAAAGGAAAGCATAGGTGAAAAGGAACGAGAATTAAACCGTATTCATCAGACTAGAATAACCAACTACGAAAACCAAATTAACACTACTCGAAAAATTATTCGTAGTTTGCAAGCCGAAAACGAGGAACTAACCAAGCAAAAACAGCGTGTTAAAGTTGTCACCATTCGTGAAATTGATAGTATTACTCGGTTGCCTTTCGATGGCAAAGCTAAGTTCTTCGCAAGAGAGATTGCCCGAGTTGATAGTAGTCGAACAAGATACCTTAGTAACGGTAACTGAACATCAATTCGATATGGTGCTAATAGCTTTCTCATACGCTAAGAGCCTCGAAAACACGTCTAAGCTAACGTCTAAGCAACTAACGCGGCTTGATTCGATAAACACCTATCTGAACGAAGTATTGACGTTAGAACGTAAGAAACACGCTGAACAAGATTCTATAATAGTTAACCTTGAGGACGTTATCAAGAAACACGAAAAGGCAAAGAAGCGTGAAAAGCTAAAGAATGTCTTTATACAAATTGGCGCGGGCATAGTAATAGCTGCTGAAACTGGTTTGATAACTTACCTAATATTGAAATGAGCGCATACGAAGAGAACGAAGAAACGAAGCTAGTAATTGACGCAATGCTGTACGTTAATAGAAGCATTCAAAGCGACTTAGGAAGCGATTCCACAACAGAAGATAAGGAGTTCGCTAGGTTGTATTGGAATTACGCAAAAGCTAAAATTCAAAAATACTCTCCATTATTTTGGGAGGTAATTAAACATCAAGACGACGAAGATTAATTATGGAACATCGACCAAGATTAACGCCTGAAGAGTTTCAGATAATTCAAACGTGGCGCGATAGGGGGCATTTACCCGAACTATTTGAGCAATGTAAAGCCGCTGGAATAGATATTAAAGATGTTAAACACTATTGGCATAAGTCGGAGAAGTTCTCAATCTTCGCAAAGAATAAACCTCAATCTTTAGAGGATACATTCAAGCCTATATTATCCGACCTTAAAAGCTATTCGCCAAAGTTTAAGAAGATTAAGCGTGAAAAGGTTACAGACCCTCATTGTTTAATCATAGACCCTTCAGACGTTCACGTTGGCAAGTATGCCGAAAAGCAAGAAACGGGAGAGAATTACAACATTGAAAAGGCTGTTAAGCAAGTAGACGAGGGTATTGATGGTATATTATCAAAAGCGTTTGGGTTTAACATTGATAAGGTTATTTTCGTAATAGGTAACGATTGCTTGCATATTGACACGCCTAAACGAACCACAACAAGCGGAACACCACAAGACACTAGCGGAATGTGGCACGAAGCATTTACAGCCGCAAAAGAGATGTATATACGTGCCATTGAGCGAATACTACCTTATTCAGATGTTGAGATAATATTTAACCCAAGCAACCACGATTATATGAGTGGCTTTATGTTAGCCCAAACTATTCAGGCTTACTTCAGGTGGTCAAAGAATGTAAAGTTTGACGTTAGTATTGCGCATCGAAAGTACACCAAGTACGGCAACAATATGATTGCTACAAGTCACGGAGATGGGGCAAAGCTACCTGACACACCTCTACTAATGGCAACCGAAAACCCGCAAATGTGGAACGATTGCCAGTTTAGGTACATTTATCTTCACCACATACACCACAAGCAGACCCATAAATTTATGAGTGGTAAGGACTTTATAGGTGTTACAGCCGAATATCTACGCACTCCAAGCCCTTCTGATAGTTGGCATAGTCGTAACGGTTATGTAGGGGCTAAAAAGGCAATAGAAGCGTTTATCCATAGCTTTGAAAACGGTCAGGTCGCGCGTTTAACACACCATTGCGGATGACAACAATAGGAATATATAAGGTTACATCTCCCTCAAATAGAGTTTACATTGGTCAGAGCGTAAACATTGAACGCAGATTAAAGAGATATAAGTCTCTATCAATAAAAACCAAACAACAGACCAAGCTATGGAGGTCTTTGATAAAACACACCACGTTTAAGCACGAATCAAAAATAATTTTGTTTTTCAATCCGTAAGACGTACATTTGAAAAATGAAAACAGTAACAAGCGTAAGCGGTGGCAAGACATCCGCATACATTCACGCCAATTTTGATTCAGATTTAAGCGTGTTTTCTTTGGTTAGGATTGAAGATACAGCTAACCTTTGGATGAAGGGAAAAGACGAAAAAACTAGGCAGCTTGTTTCAGATAAATTGGGAGGTGTTGAGTTTATTGGAACTGCTGAAATGGATGAAATCATTTACACCATCTTAGACCTTGAGCAATTCACAGGAAAGAAAATTGATTGGATTACAGGAGATACATTTGAGCAAGTTATTCGCAATCATAGCAACTACCTACCTAATCAAATGGCAAGGTACTGCACGGTAGATATGAAGATAGTGCCAATCTTTGAATATTTGCAAGACAAGATAGATTTGCCTTGTATAATGAACATCGGCTATCGACCAAACGAAACGAAACGAGCAGACAGACTGAAGGAGCGTGAAACAGATGGAATAGAACTATTTGATACTGTCATAGGTAAATCTAAGAATGGTAAAACAAATAGATGGGGAAAGGTAGCATATCGAACCTGTCAATTCCCTTTGATTGAGAATAACATTCATAAAGATACTATTCACGAGTATTGGAAAGACAAGCCTGTAAGATTCGCCTATCGTAATAACTGCGTAGGGTGTGTGAATAGACAACCATTATTCCTGTCTCATATGGCTAATAAAGACCCAGAGACGTTTAATTGGTTTGTCAAGCAAGAAGAATTAACGGGTAACACATTTAATAGCAAAACAAGCTATGCGAAGATTCAGAATTTTGGCGTTCAACATCAGTTATTTGATGACGATTTCAATGATTGTGATTCTGGTTTCTGTGGAATTTAAGCACGAATCAAAAATATTTTCACTTTTTTGCTCTAATTATTTGCGTAGTTGCAAAGTAATTCCGTAATTCGTGTCATCATTAACGAAATAACCCACTAAAAACAACAAAAAGATGAACACTACTTACGACATTAACAAGGAAAAGACAACATTTAAACTAGGTGGAGGAATTAGCCTGTCTAGAGATAAGTATGCTAAAGCTGTAAATGACAATATTGTTATCTATATTGATGATGAGCCGCATATTTGCAGCGTTATTGAGTTTGAAAAATGGTCTAAGTTGTCTGAAAAAGAAGTTAACCGGATTTCTTTGCTATCAAAGTCTATTTCTTATAATTCATTTATCATACTTCCTAACTCTTTCCCTGATTGCAGTCTTGAAGAGTGGTCTAATATTAACGCTTATCTAGTAGTTTACAAAGGATAAAATAAACCAAAACGGGGCAACCATAAGAACGCCCCACTAAACACAACAAAATGCAAAAAGTAGAAAGGATTAAATGGCAAGGTTTCACAGTAGATGTTTACTTCGAAGATGACGAGTACGACATTCACATTGATGACATTAGCCCCATTGAAAAAGACAAGTCAGAGTTTCTGTACGAGTTCGGAACTATGTCAAACGCTTACGATGAAATTGTTCAGATAGTTTCTGAAGCGATAGCAGAGCCAGTTGAGATAGAAGATTATGAAGCTGATTACGCTGATGAAATTAGAGACGCAAAACTAGACCAATGAAAACACTACGAGAACGAGTAATAAGCAACATTATAAGAAGCAACACTACTTCACAGCTAAAGTCATCAATTAGATACGCTGAATTAGCTGGAATGCTAGAAGATGAAACTATACAGGAATGGATTCATTTTCGTAAATTGCTAGTCTTTGACGATTTAGCACCATATTAATAACAGAAACAACAGAGAAAAAATGAAAGAACTATTTAAAGCACTCGCAGCATTGAAATTAATTTCATACCTTTATGGGTATGATGAATATAAAAGAATACATAAAAAATCATTTCAATTACAACCCAGTTACTGGTAAGATAACAAGAGATGATAGGGCTAATTCTAACGGAAGCCTTGACCATTATGGATACCTGATAATAAAGGTAAAAGGTAAACAGTTCAAGGCTCATAGGTTAGCTTGGTTGCTACACTACGGAGATTTCCCTGAAAATGAAATTGACCATATAAATTGCGTAAGAAATGACAATAGAATTTGCAATTTAAGAGACGTTACTAGAGGTGATAATAATAGGTATAACAAGAAAAAAAGAAACAAAGATACTGGAGAGTTTGGTATTTACATTGACAGAACAAAAGGACTTAAAAAGAAATACGGAACAAGAGTTAATGGAAAAACATATAGATTTTACACAATAGAAGAAGCTAAAAAGTTTAAAAATGAAAGCACTAATTGAAATTCAAAACGAATTAAAAGCACCTAAGAATCAGTATAATTCTTTTGGTAAGTACAAATACCGAAGCTGTGAAGATATTTTAGAGGCTGTAAAGCCACTATTAAAAGAGAAAGATTTAAGATTAACTATTAGCGATGAAGTTAAAGAGGTTTGTGGATTGGCTTATGTAGAATCAACAGTTATAATTTGCAACATCAAGGGAATGGAAGTAACCGCTAAGGCTCAGGCAGGAATTGAGAAGGCTGCTGGAATGTCATTAGCACAATCATTCGGTAGTTCTTCAAGCTATGCGCGTAAGTACGCTCTAAACGGTTTATTCTTAATTGATGACACAAAGGATGCAGACGCTACTAATACTCACGGAAAAGCACCACAGCCAAAGGCACAACCACAACCGAAAGCAAAGCCCGAATTAAAGCCCGAAACCGAGCAATGGGAAAAGGCTATTGAGTTTCTAGTTAAAGGCGGATTGATTTCAGCGATTGAAGGCAAGTACGCGCTTGACAAAGTGAACAAGCAATTGTTAATGGACACCGTATTAGATAAGGCGTAATTATGGAAAAGACACCTATAATAAAACTCATTGAATTTTGCATTGAGCAAGAAAAAGAATATTCTCAAGAGCCAATAGGTCTAGCATTTGAAAACGTTAGGCTTAGAGCAGAAGGATTACTATACGAATCAGATAACTATTTAGAAGCATTACAAGCAACAAACCTTAACAGAAAATTTGATTATGAAAAAGAAAAAAGCGTTTAAATATTGGGGAACTATGAACTGATGGGATAAACAAACAGAAATGAGCAAAGAACTATTTGAACAATTAAGAGAAGAACAAAATGAAGAAATCACTGTACAACATCGAGAAAGAATATCTAGAGATTGCCAACCAATTGGAGGATGGGGAACTATCTCCAGAACTGGAAACAGCTTTAGCAATAAACGAAAGAGAACTGCAAGGGAAGGCGGTAGCATACGCCTACGTGATTAAAGAATCAGAAGATACGGTTAGCGTTATTGATGCTGAAATTAAGCGACTACAAGGGCTTAAAAAGACAGAACAGAACAAGGCTAAACGACTGAAGGAAACTATTTCCAATGCTATGGAATTGTATGGCATTACAGAAATCAAAACCGAAACTTTGAAACTCAACTTTAGACGTTCTGAAGGTGTGATTTGTACAGATTCATCTGTTGGCATTCCAATGGAATTATCAACGGTTGTTCCTGAAGTAATCAAGCCAAATTTAACAGCAATAAAAGCCGCGATTAAAGAAGGTCGGTCAGTTACCGGGTTTGAGATTGAAGAACGCTATTCATTGCAAATCAAATGACCGACCCAACCAAGCAAATAGAAACGCTTAACGAGTATGTTAACAAATACTACAATTGCAACAGACAAGATGGTAACGAACTATCGTTGTACCTTCAGAAGATTACTGCACTATTATACTACCTTGAAAGCGTTAGGAGTCAAATCCACAACAATTACGAAGTAGAAATCTTTAAATTAGTCAAAGAAGGAAACAGCGTTGCAAGGGCTGTAAACGAAGCCAATGTAAAGCACCCAATGATGTACCAACTTAGGCGTATAATGGATGGCGGCTACCGAATAGCAGACGCAATTAGAACAAACATTAGTTATTTAAAATCAGAAAGACAAACAACAAATCAATAAACAATGACAATTACAGCACCAATTGAAGTAATCCAAGACACGCAAGAGTTTGAATCTGGATTTAGAAAACGAGTATTAGTCCTTAAAACAACAGGCGAATATCCGCAGTTACTACCTTTTGAGTTCACTAAAGAACGATGTGACGCGCTTAACGTCCTGAAGGTAGGGCAAACAGTTACCGTTCACTATGACATTAGAGGCAACGAATACAACGGTAGATACTACGTTAATCTATCAGCGTGGAAGTTTGAAGCTGAAGAAAATGGTAGCGCAGTTATTGCTAACGCTGCGAGGGCGAAGTCTGCACCTGTTCTTGACGAGCCTGAAGATGATTTACCATTTTGATAGTCAAAGTAAAACCATTATCAGTTAACCAAGTATGGCAAGGCAAGCGGTTTAAGACCCAATTGTACAAGCAATACGAAAAGGAGATACTGTTAAATCTTAAACCAATGGAAGTAAAGAGTGGCAAGTTGTCGCTCTTTCTTCGTTTTGGTTTGTCAAGTAAAAACGCTGATATTGACAACCCAGTTAAACCATTTGTTGACTGCCTCCAAAAGCGTTATGGGTTCAACGATAGGCATATCTATAAGCTAACGGTTGAGAAGGTTGATGTTAAGAAGGGTGAAGAGTTTATTGAATTTGAACTTAAACCAATTCTAGACTAAAAAAATTTGCACTAAAATTTGCGTATGTCGAAACTATCATATACATTTGATTCATCATTAACGGGGTAACCCACTAAAAAACAAAACAATGACAATCGAAACAACAATCAAAATCATCAACCAACTAAAGGCTGAAAACAACCCAAGCAATAATGAGTTAATTGCATTCTACGAAAAGAAAGTAAAAGAGGCTTATGTTAACGCAATAAACAAAGCATTTAACTAACCAAAACGGGGCGAGGCATCCTACACCTCACTAATCAAACCCAATAACAAATGACACTAAAATTAAAAGTACCCGACCTTGACGAAGTTATAAGCGAGGCAAACAAAAAAGGAATTAAACCATTTCACATTTCATCAGCTACTGGATTAGCGCACTCGACAGTTACTAGATATTTCTGCGGGGCAAAGGCAAATGTAGAAACGGTGGAGAAGATTGTAAACTACATTAACAAGAACTAATGAAAGAAATGATTTGCAAGCTAATATTCTCGGACAACATAGATTTCGAGGATTTTTACAACATCGACATCAGCAATAACCGCGTAACTCTTCAAGGTAGATTTTCGGAGGAAAAGGTTATCAAGTACGAAGAATTAGGGTATAAGTTCAACGTAGAAGAAGATGTATTTTACAGGTCAGAAGTTGATGAAATTAGAATTGTTTTATGCTAAAAATTAAGAAGATGAAAACAGAACAGATTGAAATGATTGAATGTCCTGATTGCGAAGGCGAAACATTTGAAGAAGCGTGTATTAAAAAAATAGGACATATGCTTGATAAAGACGAAAACAAACCTGACGGTTATAGACGATTTGGTGGTAAACTATGTGTATGGGCTTGTTGCTGCTTTGACAACGAAAAAGAGGCAAGGGAATCATTTGGCTAATGCACCCTAACGTTTTGGGTATGGTTAGTGCCTGATTAGAATTACAAAACTTTCAAAATATAAATACAGATGAAAAAAGAACAGAACTTAAAAGATAGCACAGAACAGGTATTAACTATACCTGTTGTTAGCGCAAGTACAATTATTAAAGAATTGCATGAGGCTTTGACAAATTTATTACAAGCTGCTGATGATGAAGGTTGGATAAATGACGAAACTGGTGAAGATTGGGAAGAACAAGCACAAGCAAGAAAAGCATTAGCAAATGTACCTGAAAAGTATTTGCGCTAACGGTTTGTGTATGAATTGATTTTTAACGGATTTAAACAGTAAATATTATGGATAAAGAACTATTGAAAATAGCCCGAAACCTAGTAGACTACGAAGCTGGAAAAACAATCTTTGAAACAGCTTTAGGAATTATCAGAAAATCAGACGTAAACCAAATAGAACTATTTTAATGAAAACAACAACACAAAAGAACAGACTACGAGAGTTCCTAGATTCAGGTCGCTCTGTAACCCGTTTAAGCGCGTTTAACGAACTCGGAATAGTTGAGTTATCCGCTAGGATATGCAACTTAGAACGAGAAGGTTACAGCGTATCTAAGGAGCGTATCAAAGTAGTGAACAGATTCAACGAAACAGTAACAGTTATGAAATATAAGAAGAAATGAAGTTAAAGAACAAAAAACTAAGTGCTTCAGGTCAAAGGCTTATTGCTATTATCGAATCGCTTACAGGCACAGACCCAACAGTTAACTCAAGGAATCGAGAGTTTATAACAGCTAGAATAATTGCATACAAGATTCTGCGAGATAATGAAGAATGGACGTTTGCACAAGCTGGCAGTTTGTTCGGTAAAGACCACGCAACAGCAAGACACGGTTATATATCCTTCGACTACCTTAGACATCAGGACACTATGCTAGATTACTATTACAAAAAGACGTTGGAAATCTACCAAGACAAGGAACAAGTAATTGAGCAGTTAGAAAAGAGCCAATTGCACGAGAAACTATTAGAAAAGGAAGGTGAGATTAACGGGTTGAAAAGCTACATCGAAGAACTGAAAAAGCAAATAGTAGAGATGAAAGAGGACAGAGATAACTACGGAGAACTTTTTGACATCATTAAGATGAGAGTTCCAGCGGGTAAGAAGGAAACAGCCGCGAAAAGAATTAACGCAACATTAAACAGCATCTAATGAAACGCTACCAAATAAGACGAAAGGACAAGAGAAATACATTGCTTGTTAAGAAGTACATCTATCCGTTTTGGTTTATGATGAATCTTACTACTATTGGTTTGCTATATTCTATGTTATACGTGTAGAAATAATTACTATATTTGTGTATCGCTACGCCAATTTAGCGACACTTAAAAATCCTTAGTATGCAAAACTTTTCATTAAACCGATACGGGAAAAACGATAGACTAGCTGAGGTGTCTTATCGGGCTTTGGCGAGCCTCCCGTTCGGTATCTTAAAACCCTCAGTATGTCGTATTCAGACAAATTAAAAAACCAGTATTCCGTTTACGTTTTAGTAAATAATCAAACGCCTATTTACGTAGGTTGTACCTCTGACATTGCAGTTAGAATAAGCAGTCATAGGCGAACAAATAAAGAGTTTACAGACTATGTTATTGTCAAGACTTACGACACTAAAAAGGATGCTTTAATAGCTGAAAACTCAATAATCAGATACCTATCAATTTTCATAAATGATGATAATGTGAATGGTAAATTCTCTGATTTGAGTTATTTGACTATGTATAAAAAGAAAAAGCAATGAACGGTTGGATTAAACTACATAGGTCACTTGTTAAATGGGAGTGGTATGATGACATTAACGTAAAGGTTACGTTTCTACACTTATTACTATCCGCTAACCACGCACCTAAGAAATGGAGGGGTATAGATATTGGTCGAGGTCAGCTATGGACATCAATTGGAAACCTTGCAAAAGAGATTGGTCTTTCAGAAAAGCAAATCAGAAACAGTTTGAAAAAACTTGAAAGAACTAATGAAATATCAATCAAAGGGGCAAGCAAAGGGACTATGATAACTGTCTGTAAATACGATAGTTACCAAGACACTAAAGAAGATAAGGGCGAGCAAACGGGCAAACCAAAGGCAAACGAAGGGCAAGCAAAGGGCAAGCAAGGGGCGACAAACAATAATGATAATAATACTAATAATGATAATAATGGAAATAAACAAGTAAACAAAGAACAACACTTTGAGGACTCTTCTTTGAATGATGCGTTTGAAGATTTTAAACTACACCGAAAGCAGCTAAAGAAACCAATGACCGAAAAAGCTATTGAGTTAGCGGTTAAAAAACTGCAAAAGGTTAACGAAAAGGTTGCTATTGAAATGATTCAGCAGAGCATAGAGAACGGATGGTCGGGTTTGTTTGAAGTGAAAGAGCAAGCAAAAAAGAAAACAACTAGCGACCATTACTACATCAACGAGAATGGTAGCAAAATATTAAAGGGCGTACTATGAAACAGATTATTGATTGGAATAGCATAGAAGTTAAGGGTAACCGTTCAGGTTCTAAGCGAGCGTTATGCCCTAATTGCTCGGCTGATAGGCGCAAATCAAAAGACCCTTGTTTGTCTGTTAACTTTGACAAAGGGTTAGCGAATTGCCATAATTGTCAAGCGGTTTCGTTTAGAGAAAATAACAGAAACGACAAGATAGATTCTTATACACCACCTCCACAAGATTGGCAAAACTATACGCAACTATCTGACAACTTAGTTAAGTGGTGCAAACAACGAGGAATACCACAGCGAACACTAATAGACTTCAGGATAACGGAGGAGAAGCAATGGTTGCCACAGACCAACAGAGAAGAGAATTGCATAGTATTTAACTATTTCGAGGGTGACACTTTGGTTAACAAGAAGTGTAGAGATGGTCGTAAGAACTTCACACAGTCTAAGGATGGCAAGAAGCTACTGTACAACATCAATTCAGCGATTGGAGCAAAGGAACTTTACATTGTAGAAGGTGAGTGTTTTGATAAGGATGCTGAAATACTTACGCAAAATGGATGGATGAAGTTTAGTGATTTGAATGGTACTGAAAAAGTTGGTGCTGTTTCCGATGATTCTAGTTTAAATTTTGTGAAGCCAAAAAATCTAGTTAAAAAAAGGTATGATGGAAATTTGGTAAAATATTCCAACGGTAGAGGAAACTTTACCAGCATTACAACGCCTGAGCATAATCTTGTTTATGTAGGTAAGAATGGTTTAGAAAAAATAAAGGCAAAAGATGTAAATACTACACAAAGGAACATACCAAGAACAACCTACTATGATGGAATCGGTGTTGACTTGTCTGATGATTTAATTCGTCTTTATGTGGCAATTTCTGCCGATTTTACAATTAGAAAAGAGGGTGACATTTATGGCTGTTTTAAGAAGAAGCGTAAGGTTGAAAGAATATCTTCAATACTTGAAAAAACTCATATAAGACATACCATTACTGAGGTTAAAAATGATATGACTTCTGTTTTTATACATAGAGGTCAAAACATTGAACCTTTTAAAATATTTCCAAGTGAATGGATTGGAAGGTTATCTGCAAGACAGATAGAGTTAATACTTGAAGAGGTTATACTTTGGGATGGAAATTTTGTGAATAACAGAACTATGAAGGAGTATAATAGCAAGGAAAAGTCAAACATTGATTTTATTCAAACTCTTTGTCATATGTCAGGCAGAATGTCAACCATTTGCAAGCGTAAAAATGAACGTGGTGAATGGTACAAGGCTACAATACTTCAGAAGAAAGTTTCTACAATAACTAAAAAGAACAGGTCTGAAATAGAATACAGCGATTACGTTTACTGTGTTACGGTTGATACAGGAATGATATTAGTTAGACAGAATGATAACATAACTATATCGGGTAATTGTGATGTTCTTGCAATGTCTGCAAATGGAATTGACAATGTTGTTAGTCTATGCAATGGAGCAAACGACCACGATGAGCAATGGGTTAACTCTCAAAGATACCTTGACGATGTGGAAAGATTTATTATCGCTGTTGATAACGACCCAAAAGGTATTGAGGTACGTGAGAAGATAGCGCATCGTTTAGGCAAGTGGAGATGCAGTTACATAGAATGGACAGACAAGGATGCAAACGGTTCTCTTCTAAGCGGTGAGATTGATAGCGATATACGTAATGCAATAAAATTTCCTGTTAGTGGTACGCATACAGTTAAAGATTTAGAGGCTGGAATATTTGACCTTTACGACAACGGATTACCGAAAACCATAAGACCAAAGCACCGCAGTTTTGATAACGTCAACACCATATTTAGCGTAATGAAAGGTCATTTAGTAACGGTAACTGGAATACCTTCACACGGAAAGTCTAACTATGTAGAATGGTATGTTTTAAACTTGCTTTACGACTATGATTTTAAAGCATCGTTCTTCAGCCCTGAACATACTCCGATGAGTTTACACCAAACTAACTTCTTGCAAAAAGCGGTAGGGCGTAACTTTTGGAAAGACGATGGAGCAACACCAAGAATAACGAAGGCAGATATTTCACGCTATACTGATTGGGCTAATGAGAAGATTTATATTACTGCGCCTGAAAAAGGTAATGTAGCTACTTGGGATTGGTTGATAGATAAATTCAAAGAACAGCTATACAGCTACGGAATTAACATATTCGTTATTGATGCGTTCAATAAAGTTCAAATGCCCAGCGGTAACCGATTAGAAAACATCAACGATGTACTGACTAAGCTAACAGCATTCGCACAGACAAACGATTGCATTATTTTCTTAGTTGCTCATCCTACTAAGATGAAAAAAGAAGAGGATGGTACATACTTGCCTCCAACGCTATATGATGTTTCAGGTAGTGCAGACTTTAGAAATCAGACTCACGATGGATTCACGATTCACAGACACTTCGGTGAGGATGCTAGAACGGAATTTGTTAGCACTAAGGTTAAGTATCAGTTTCAGGGTGAGATAGGCAACTCTGCAAGTATGGAATATGATGTGTTAACGAGTAGATACTATGAGTTAGGGCAAACACCTCCGCGCTTTGATATGACCTTGCCAATTGAAGAGCAAGAATTGCAACCAGTTACAGCTATGAAACCAAATGAAGATTTTTACTATGATGAAATTGAGAACGAGGAAGCACCTTTTTGATAGCTTGAGAATGATTGACGAATTGCACGAAGAATGTGTCAAGAATCCTACTGAAGAAAACCTGAAGCACTATAAAAAAGTCAACAGATTATTCATTAACTACCTGAAAAACTTGCGTAATTGATTAGTAGTTCATAGATTAGCAAAATGTTTAGTGCGTTAACCAGCACTTTGCATATCGCGAATCGCGAATTGAGATATAAACAAGTTAAATAGTGCGGCAAAGCACACTAATTGAAGAGAGATGAAAGTAATAGCGAGAGAATATCTACAAGTTGGTTATATTCCTGAACTGTTTGACTCCGTACATTCGGATGACTTGAGAAGGGTTAACAAGACTGCGGTAGACCCTAAGCCAATGAATAACCGATGGTGGAAGAGTCAGGGTGACCAACACCATCATATCTTCGTAGAAACGTTTATTGAGTTTGCAAGGTACATTCCAAACAAATACGACATCATTCACTTCACACGAGGTGCAACGGATTACGAGATTGAATTGGCTAAGAAGATGTTAACGGATAACGGTAAGATTATAGAGGATTAACGCAATGATAGAAATAAGCGTTAACGAGGTATTTTGGGAATGTTTAACGACTGATAAACGTTACGTTCACAGTTACGGTTCGCGAGGCTCAGGTAAATCTAAGCAAGAAGCTATCGGATTCGTTTTAGACATTCTAAACCCACAATATTTTAAAGGCGTTTTAGTTCGTGAGGTGCAAGATACCATCCGAGACAGTCAGTTTTCAGAGATTAAAAAAGTAATTGAAGAGGCTAAGTTAGGCGATAGAATCACAGCCAATGAACAGCGAATGTCATTCTACTGTGAATCAACTGGAAACACTATCATATCAAAGGGGCTAAAGAAGTCTAAGTCTAGCGATACTGCACGATTTAAGTCTATTGAAAACCCTACTAAAGTTTGGATAGAAGAGGCTGAAGAGATAAGCGAAGAGGACTTTGAAAAGATAGACGGTTCTGTACGCAAGAAGGGCGCAAAGTGTCAGATTAGATTCACATACAACACGAACATCGAACCCGACCATTGGATAAGACAAAAGTTTCACAAAGTCCAGCGTTCAGATACATTCTACCTCCACACAACGTATAGAGTTAACATTGACAACTTAGACCAAAAGTATATTGATTCCCGCGAATCGTTAAGAGAAACAGACCCCGAACGATACGCTGTTGAAGTTCTTGGTCAATGGGGTGCTAAGAAGGTCATAAGACCATTTGCCACACAATACAAGCAAGAAAAACACCGTAAGCCTTGCACGTTACAACCAAACAGAACTATCTATCTAAATGTCGATTTCAACTTAGACCCTTTTGCTATTGGATTTGCTCACGTTTGGGAGGATAAAGAAGGGTTTCACTTCCACAACTTTGACGAGTTCTCAATAGCTTCAGGCAACCTCCACGAAGCCGCTAAACAAATAAAAGCTAAGTATGGTCACTTAATTCACAATTTCCACGTTAGCGGTGATTATTCAGGTCGCGCAAGGTCAATGCAATCTCCATCTAATGAGTCTAACTATGAACTGTTAATGAGGTTGCTAGGGCTAAACATTAGGCAGATGGAACTAAAGCCTAACCCAAGACACGAAAACAGCCGAAGTGATGTTAACTTCTTACTTGCTCACGCTGAAGATTTTAGAGTCGACCCAATGAACTCACCTGAATTAGAACGTGACTTTAGGATAGTGGAGGTAGACAGTAACGAGAAGATAATCAAGAGCAACAGGAAAGACATTTCACAACAAGCCGACCATTTAGATAGATTCCGTTATCTTTGTAACACTCGCGTAGTAAAAGAATGGATTGCGAGAAAACAACAGAACTTGAATTAATGGCTTACGACAAAAAGAAACTATACGAGCAAGCGGTTGAGATAATTAAAGACGAATCTAAAGGTGTTATATTCATTGAAGAGGTTGTTGCCTATCTACCTTGCACAAAGTCAACGTTTTACGACCATTTCCCTATTGATTCTGACGAATCGAACGCATTAAAAGAATTAATTGAATCTAATAAGGTCAAAGCAAAGTCAAAGATTCGTAAGGTGTTATCTAAATCAGAAAAGGCAGCCGAATTACTTGCTTTATATCGTTTGATTGCAACTACTGAAGAACATCAAAAATTGAATCAATCTTACATTGACCACACCAGCAAAGGCAAAGAGATGAAGAACAATGAATTGACCGTAACCGTTAAAAAGATGGGCGAGTAAATGACTATTACAGAATACCTAATATCAACGTCTAAAGATTGGGCTTTTATACTAACTGATGAGCCTATTAAGGAATATCAATACAAACTAGAACTATGAGTTGCTACACTTGCACAGGATGCACAGCTACTAAGGATATGAACCTTTGTTTTGCTGATGTTACTTTCGGGAACTTTCCAAACGGAACGGTTAACCTAACTTTCGTTTCAACGGTTGATGGTAGCGTTCAAACTGCTTCGGGAACTGCTTCAGGTGGTTCTCTTAATATCGTTTCTGCTAACTTGCCTGACTTCATTAGCGGAGTTGCGTACAAGGTTACATCAGATGTTGACTGGACATTAGATAGCACAGTTAGAAGTTGCGTGAGTATTCGCTTTGTATTGAAGCGTGACGTTAGTGGAATAGTTACGGGAACAAGTGAAACGGTAACAGTTTGCTAAATGACGTACACCTACCATTGCAAGAAGTGTAACAAGTACGAGGACAAAGTTCACGGAATGAACGAAAAGCCCGTTTATACTTGCTGTGATGTTCAAATGAAAAAGGTGTTTATAGTACCTTTAGGCGTTCACAATGCCAATACAGGCAACAGACAAGGCACGTAATGATTCAACACATCATACTAATATCAACAGTAACCGTAGGTATTCATTTAGCTATAATGGAGTTACTATTCACGTTTATTGAACCTCCTGAAAACATATTCTTAGGCTTGAAGAAATGGCAACAGCATCTTTGCAAACCGTTGTTCTATTGCCCAACTTGTATGGCTTCGGTTTGGGGTACTATTTGGCACTTCTACTTCGGAGGTAGTTTGCTAACTTGGATTCCCGTAGTTTTGGCAGTTTCATTTTTTAATACGTTATTTGCTAAATGGGTTTCAAACTAGGTCAAACGGTGTATCTTAAAACAGATGCAGAACAAGATGAGCATATCATTGTTAGCAGACGTGAGGTTATCGGAGGTACTGTTATCTTTACAATCGGCTCAAACGGTAATTACTTTGATGTTTACGACATTGAGATAACAACAGAAATAGACCCATTGAAAAAGTTAGGCGTTACAGCTAAAGAGAATTAACACAACAAACAACAGAGATGACAGACCCAATTGTTGAAAGCGTTATAGACAAGTATGCCGAGCGTTCTAGAGTTGGAATAGAGAAGTATGGCAAGACATTAGAACGAAACGACCTTAGCGCGTTAGAATGGCTTAACCACCTTCAGGAGGAGTTAATGGATGCTACTTTGTACATTGAACGATTGAAAAGCAATGAAGCTACTAGATAAAATATTGATTGCAGTTCTTCCGATGCAACGCCTTGAAAACGCTAGAAAGGCTAAACTATCTAAAGGCAATCTTCAATTCGAGTTTAAGGATGACTACGGACGCAAATGGTACTCATTTCGAGACAAAGAAGATATGCCACTAGCGAGGCTTGCAGAACAGCAAACGTACCTTCAATATCTAGCTTCAGGTCTTAGCGGTGAAATGTTTAACGAGGCAATGGACACGTTAACAGAGTGTCTAGCAAAGAACGACACCGTTAGTGCTGGTGTTATAGTGTACGACCTAAAAGAGATACCTAAGAAGATTACAAACCTTCACACGTTAATCAACTTAATAGCGGTTAACTACATCCGAGAAGATGAAGATTACCAAGTAGTAAATCATTCAATACATCAACAGAAATGTGATTGGATATTGCAGCAAGTCGAAAGCGGTAGTTTTTTTTTGTCTCATCCGAGTTTAAAGGTCTTGTTAAATCCGTTCAAGACTTCTGGTCAACTTTTGAAGGACAGCTTAAGCGTATTTCAAAGCCTTCTAAAAAGTCAAAAGCAAAGACTAAGTTTGATTCGTTCTCAGCTATCCAAAAAAGAATCCAGCGAGACAGATACAATTTGACAACCTTTCTTGAGAGCCATTTGGGTGGTGCTGATGTGTGCTATAAGTATTCACGTCAAACTATCCTTATCAAATTAGTTACCTTTGTAGATAACCAACTGCAAAGAATTAAAGATGGCGGAAGTAGTCGCAAAGTATAAGCTAGATGTTAATGATGCGGTCAAGAACCTAGACAAACTCCAAAAGGAAACCAAGAGCCTTGATAACGACTTAGATAAGGCGGGTAAGGATGGCACAAAGTCACTTGATAACGTAGGAAAGAAAGCAAGCGGTTTATCTTCTACATTTAAGAAGCTAGGAGGCGTTATTGCGGCTGCATTTGCTGTTGATAGGGTTATATCTATCGGTAAGGAGATGGTTAACGTAGCCGCAAAGGCTGAAGGTGTTGAGCGTGCATTTAAGCGTATTGGTTCAGCTTCATTACTAAAAGATTTAAGAGCAGCAACAAGGGGTACTGTTAGCGATTTGCTGTTGATGCAGAGGGCTGTTCAAGCATCTAACTTCAAGATACCATTAGACCAATTAGCTGGTCTTTTAAGGTTTGCTCAAGCAAGAGCAAGGGAAACTGGTGAAAGCGTAGATTACTTAGTTGATTCTATTGTTCTTGGTATTGGTCGAAAATCTCCTCTAATACTTGATAACTTAGGTATTAGTGCGGTAGAACTTAGAGAACGATTAAAGGGTGTTGGTGTTGAAGCTACAAGCGTTGCTGATATTGCTAGGATAGTTGGTGACATTGCTAGTGAGGAGTTGGGAAAAATGGGTGAGCAAGCCGATACAACAGCCGATAAACTAGCACAACTCACTACTATTTGGGATAACTTTTTAGTAGTTGGAGGTAACGCATTAATAAATCTAGGTACTGGTTTTGCTTTTATATTAGGTCAATTAGATATGCTAGATGTAGCATTGACAGCAAACGAAAAGGCTGCAAAGAACTTAGCCGCTTCTTTTGGTGATGACCTTGTGGGTGTTGTAGATGAAATGGTAAAAAAGAACCAAGAACTACTAGATTCTCAATTAAAGGTTGCTGAACTAGAAGAAACAAGGGGTTACCAAAACTCAAGAGAGGCTATTAATAACATTAACGAACAGATAAAAGCCGAAGAAGAACGTCAATCTTTCCTACGTAAATATGTAGAAGAACTAAAGAAGATATATGACGCAAGCAAGCCAGTTAATGAAGTACAAAAAGAAGAGATTAGAAACATTTTCTTTCTAAAAAGTGCTATTGAAGAGTTAGTAAAAGAAAGAGGTTCACAATCTACAAGCCTTGAAAGAATAGCAGAAATAAATAAGGAGTTAATACCACTTCAAGAAGAACTAGATAGGCTATTAGGAAAGCAAGCCAAAGCGTTAAAGGAATCATACGCTGAAATGGAATTAACACGTGTTTCAATGTCTGAAACTGTTCCAATAGTTAATTCTATGATTTCAACGCTTCAAGGGCTAAACAAAGAACTACAAAGGCAATCACAAATATTAAATACCTCTCCTGAATTTTCAAAGCAGTATAATGATGCTAGTGATGCTATTGATAAGTTAGAGAAGAAGATTAAAGAGTTCAATGACGATTACATAGACCCAAGTCAAGGAAACCCCGACTATGCGGCTGGTGGTAGTATGAGTGCTACTGGTCAAGGTTTATTGAATATTGGAGGCGGTGAAAGTGGTGGTGTTTCAAGTCCTTTTGATATAGAAGGTTGGACTGAAGACCAAGAAGAAGCGGTTGCTTTGTTTCAAGAATATGCAGACGCTGTACTTGATATAAGTAATTCAATTACAAACGCTATAATAGCTGGTCACAATGCTGAAATTAACAGCCTTGACTACCAATTAAAAACGGGACAAATAACTAGAGAGACTTATGACAAGAAAAGACGAGAACTAGAAAAGAAAAAAGCAGTTTCAGAAAAGAACGCTGCAATATTTAACGCTATCATATCAACAGCATCAGCAGTTGCTGAAGCATTGCCAAACGTTGTATTAGCTGGTATTGCTGGTGCGTTAGGACTTATTCAGATAGGTATAATTGCGGGAACTCCACTACCAGCGTTTAAGGATGGGGTTATCGGATTGCAAGGTGCTGGAACTGAAACAAGTGATTCAATACCCGCTATGCTTTCAAAGAATGAATCTGTAATGACTGCAAAGGAAACTAAAGCGTATAGAGAAGAACTTCTAGCAATGCGTAATGGAGGTTTTGAGCAACTAATTCTCACTAAGTACGTAAAACCAATGATAGATGAAAGCCTATTCAATGGATTCGGAGACATTGGTAAATCAGCACGATTAAACGGAATAACAGCTAACTTGAAAGACCATAACATACTTCACGGACTTGACAGATTAAGACAGTCACAAACTCAAGGTTTCCAATTTCTAGCTAAAGAATTGAAGCAATCACAACCAAAAAGAGGAGGTTATCGTGCTTAGTATTACGTCAACAGAGTTTCCTATACAAAACGAGCCTGAAGGGCTAAGAGACCTAAAACATAGGGTTTATTTCGCTAAAGACTTAAACGGTTATCTTGAAGAGTGGAACGGTGACCTAGTGTTTATTGGTGATGATTACACGTACCTAAGAAGAAAGTACATTGACGAAGGATGTTCAGTTGTTCCGATAACCTTAGACGATGGATGTGGTCGTTCTTATTCGGCTAATCTATTTCTGAATGAGGCTGAATGGAGACCTGATATATGTCAAGTCACATTAGGCGTTGTTGATGGGGGCTTCTTGTCTCTTATTGATAACAATATGAGTATTAAGGCATATCTAAACGTGCCACGTTCAAAGAATGATGTAGACATATCTGCATACACAACAGTTCAAACAGATTTAACGTTTGAGGCTAGTGCTATTGCAGACCCTGATGTAACAAGCAGAGAGGGCGTTAGGGTTTACGATGCTTATAAGTTTCTAATAGCATTTATGACAGATGGTTTATTAGAGTTTGAAAGTAACTTTCTATTTCCTGATGACAGCGAACCTGATTTATTAAGTCCAGTTCTGATAACAGCAAACGAACTAAGAGAGGGTAATTCAAGCGCGTTATACCCTTACATATCGTTTCAAGACTTTCACAGCGATATGGCTAAGTTGTATCACTTATCATTTAACGTTGTTAACGGTGTGTTTAGGGTTGAACCTGAATCGTATTTTCAGCAATCTTCAAGCGTATTAGTTTTAGAGAACGCTAGTCAAGTTTCACAAGATAGCGACAAAGAATCATTTTACGCTAAGGTTCAATTTGGTTCTCAATCAGATGAAAAAGATACGTTTGATTACTATCCTAACATTACGTTTTTAGGATTTAGTCAGGAGGAATATCACTTAGGCGGTCAATGCAATAATAAGGGCTCATTAGACCTTAGAATGGAGGAATTGATAACAGATACAAATGTTATTATGCAAAGCCTACCAATAGCTTCAGGTGGTGCAACAGACCCAAAAGCAAAGGATGAGGATATATTTATCGTTACTTGTGATTCAAACAATATAAGTCAAGTATATCCACATCCTACCGATTCGCTGTTACAATACTACAATAAGCTATTGACCAACTTTGAAGTGTCAACAAGGTGGGGTGACGGTGTTCCGTTTCCTATATTTCAATTCTTGGGAGAGAATCAAAACGGTGCAAGGGGTTACAATCCATCAGCGTATCCAGTTTCTTTACAAGCTGTAAACGCTCTTAGCCAATTCGGTATGGCTAATTTCACAGATAGAACATTGCCTGAAGGATTTGACCCTAACTCAAATATGAGTGATGTAACGTCACCGCTAAACTCACCACAATCAATAGACCCTTCTTCAGCAACGGTTACAGATACTCAAACAAAAACCATTTATACAGCACCAACAAACAGCGTTTATACTGTGATTACAAGCGTTAGGACAACATTCGCGGCTGCTGGTTCTGTTGGTTCTGTTTATTTATTGAGATATGACGGGGTGAATCAGGGCGTTATCGGAGAGTTAGCGCAATTTGCACCAACTTTTTCAGGTGGTGTTTACAATTTTGAGTTAAGCTGGACTGTTTACTTAGATGCTGGAGATAGGGTTGCTGTTGGAGTTGTTAACATACCTGAAATTATACAAGATTCATTCTTTCAGGTTAACGATTTAGACTTTATTGAAAAGACTTATAGTCCTGAAGATAACTACCTAATCAATACGACATTTGATTACCCAATAACACCTGAACAATGGCATCAATTCTTAGATGATAGACACGGTGAGATAACCGTTACTCACCAAAACGGAAACATCAAAGGGTATCTGCGAGAAGCGATACGAGACTTTGAAGATGGAATAACGGAGTGGAAAATTAAGAGTACCTTTGGAGACGCATAATGAGCCTTGAAATAATACCATATCAACCCATCGCATTTAACCTAGAAGAGAACTGCACGTTGCCTTGTGCGGATTGGATTCAGAAGATAGAGCGAACGGACGTAACAAGTGTGCAATTTGATTATTCACCTTGCCCAACAGCTTGGACAATACTAGACAACGGAGACTTCGCAAGTGGTTCTACTGATTGGAACGTATTCGGAACGTGGACATTTAGTGGAGGTGTAGCAACTTCACCAACAGGCACAACAGGACGTATTCAACAGACATTTGAGCAATCAACTGTTGGATACTTTCGATTATCGTTCTATTGCACCGTTGATAACGGTTATTTAAACATATACACCGATGGAGGGTTCTACGAGTACACCAATCAAAGCGGTTACTATGAATATTTTATTGACGCTACAACTTGCACAGAGATAAACTTTTTGTTCAATAGTGCTTTAGGTGGTTCACTATCTAACATTTCGTTAGTGCCAATGAATACGGACGTTAGATTAGATGTAACCGATTTAAACAACGTAAGTCAAGCAACCATACCAAACACTTGGTACACGTTTAACAATGGCTTTCTAACTGCAAATTTTGAGGATTGGAGTTCTTTATCGTTAGCCGATGGATGTTACAAGTTGGCAGTTTACGACCCTTGCCAATGTTCACAATTTGGATTTGTGGGTGATGACTTTAGAACTGCAAACCAATTCAGAACAATTACAGGTGCTGCAACTATTGGAGGTGGTCTAATTCAATTCAAAACTGCTGGACAAACACAACTAAGGTCACGTGCTTTACTTTGCCCTGACACCGAATACGAGATAACATACACGTTAAGCGGGTTACAAGGGTTAGATGACTTTCAGGTTAGAATTGGAACAACAAACGGAACGGTAAGAACAACCGATGGTACTTATTCAGAAACACTATCAACCAACTTTACAGGAGACATTGAGGTTAGATTTATCGTAAACCATAACGGTGTACCTCACACAATTGAACTAAGTGATTTTAGTATTCAAGCGTTAAAGCCTGTTGTTGCTTATAGGTCTGTTTCATTTAATTTAAAAGACAGTCACGGTTGTACGGTATTAGTTGAAACTTGCGGTAACGGTGACCAATTCAACTTTGGTTTTAATGGCACAGGATTTAAGCCAATACTACGCCTAGAAAGCACTTATAGAACAGCGAGTTACCCATCAACCAAAACGGGGTATGAGTATTCTAACGGGTTCAAGAAAGTGCCTTATATGCGTACAAGACAGTCTAAAACGCTTTTGTTCGGTGCTGTTGAATACATACACGACTTTGCTAGGTTGTGGTTAGGCTTTGACAATCTATACATTGAAGGTGTTTTAATGGCAAGTGATGACGATGAGCCACCTACAATAAGCTGGGAAGAGGACTTAGATTTTGGAATCGTTACCTTTACATTCAGCAAACAAGAGTTAACAGAAAAGCGAAGTTGTGCTATCACATCAGATACGGGTTGCAGCACAGATGGCTTTGAATTAAGCATATTAGGAACAGGCGGTAATATACGACCTGACAAACCAATTATAACAACAACACAAGGTAAAATAATACTATTCGGATAATGGCAAATACAGTAAACATAAACGACTTAGACACACTTTCACCAAGTGCATTAAACGGTGATTATTATGGTATCGTTTTCGATGCTGCGGGAGACACTAACAAGGTTATCTTTGAAGATGCTGTTGCACAATCAAACGCTAATTTAGGATGTTTGTGTGTTAAAAAAGTTTCATTTGAAATAGCAGCAGCCGATGTGTTGAATATGAATGTTACACCTCAATATTTTATTTCGCCTTTAGGTGCAGACATTTATCCTGATTTCATTGATATATCTGTTCAGTTTAAAAATGGAACTACACCATACGCTACTAATGTAGATTTAGAGGTTCGTCATCTTGGTTCTGATGAGCCAATATTTGAAAATGCTACAATTCTAAACGCATCAAATGACTGTATTAGAAAATTAGCACCTTCTAACCCAACATTTGCTGGTTCTGATTTACAAGTTATACCTAATACTGGCGTTTACATTTGGTCACCAACAGGCGCACCAACAGCAGGAGACTTTGACTTAGTTGTTCACGCTACATACGTTGAAGTTAACATAAGCTAATTTGCCAACAGCAGCCGAAATAACACGTGCGAAATTAGAAGCAATAGAGGATGTTCCATTGAATTGGGCTAAGTCTATTGATAACTATCAACCACGTTTATTCAATCGTCTATCAAGGTTGCTCAATGAACTTGAAACGGTTGATGGAGAGTTAGCTAAAACAGCCGCAAACCTCAATAGAATTGACCAAATAGTTACGGGGTTAAGAGACTTTTTAACGCAAGGTGAGTATGTTGATATTGTAACTAAATTCAATTCCGAGTTCACCGTTCAGCAAGGGTTAACTGCTCAATACTTTTCAGACGTGCTAAAGGTTGAACCAGTAGTTACTTCTTTTAACGCTCAACTGTATCAACGTAATCGAGCCGCAGCAATAGAAGCAGTATTATCTAACGCTTCATTAGATACTATGTTACTCAATGATGTGAGGTCTACGTTAGTTGATAGTGTAGGTGCTAACGCTAGATTTGGAGACACCTTTGATGCATTGCAAGATTTGGTAATTGGAAACGCTGAACGCGAAGGGCAACTATTACGCTATTCAAGACAGATTGTTTCAGACACATTTGCGACTACCGATAGAGCATACACGCAACTAATCAGCGAAGAACTAGGTTATAAGTGGTTTAGGTGGTTAGGTGGCAAAATGAAAACGACCCGATGTCTATGCTTGAATCTAAACAGAAAGTATCTAAGCAAGGGAGAGGTTGAGAACATTGGTAGAGGCAATTTATCAATTATACCTAACTTAGCAAGTTGCAGAACGAATAACGGTTGGGCTGGAATGATGAAAGGCACAAACGAAAAGACCATCTTTACCGTTGCTGGTGGTTACAACTGCCAACATTCAATACTGCCTGAAAGTACCTTTGCAGTTCCGAAAGAGGACATTGTACGTGCAATTGCTAACGGAACATTTGAGCCAACTAGAACAGAAAAAGAGTTTTTTAATTTGTAGTTTAGCAAAAAAACTACTATGAAGAAACTTTTACCACTACTATTGATTTTCGCTAGTTGCCAAAAAGAACCAATAGACAATTGTGCAAAGTGCTACCTTGTTAACGGTCAGCTTTGGTCTTACGTTTGCGAGGATGAACTAGACAATCAAACAATTGAAGAGTATATCGAATATTGGGACAATGCTTCTGATTTAAACTGTCAAAAGTCACAATGAAATACAAGGTAGTACGACCTATTAGAGACAAGTTCGGAAACAAAGTTAGCGAAGGTCAAATTGTCAATAGAGACATCCTAAACGAAACCTATCTGCAACGGTTAATATCAAACGGTAGATTGATAGAGATTGAAGAACTACCATTAGAACGTTTTGAAGGAACTGTAAAGCCTTGCATAGTTACAGGAATGTGGAAACGTCCTGAAGTGTTTAAAATCTTTGGAGAGCATTACCAATCAATAGGCATTGACGTTATTGTAGTTGGCAGCGAAGGCAAGCAATCAAAAGAACTTGCTAAATCATTTGGGTTTATCTATTTAGAACGTCCTAATAACCCTTTAGGCAGTAAGATGAACGATACTATTACCGAAGCAATGAAACGCGATTACACGCACGTTATATGCGTTGGTAGTGATGACTTGTTATCTGTTGAGTTAATTGATTATCAAATAGGGTTAATGCAGTCAGGATATGACTTTATCGGAATGACAGACTTCTACTTTTACGAAATCAAAAGCGGTAAGGCTAGTTATTGGGGTGGTTATAGAGAACCCGAAAGACGCAACCATACAGTTGGTGCTGGTAGATGTTTGAGCAGACGCATCATTGATAGTTGGGGTGGTGTGGTTTGGGATAACTCAATACCTAAACAATTAGATACTGTAATGCAAAATAGATTGTCTGTTTCAAAGTACCCTCAAAGAATTTTCAGTTTAAAAGAAAAAGGTATGTTTGCTGTTGACATTAAAAGCGATGTAAATATGACACCTTTTACATTATGGGATAATAGTCACTATATTGACAGTCAAATCATAACAGATAAATTCGATGTGCGGAATAGCGGCAGTAATTAACGGAACAGAACAAGAAGCCCTTGCTATGGGCGAAGTGATAAAACGAAGAGGCATTGAATCCAATGTTACAACCGTTGGAAACCTTACGGTCTACTTCACACACTTACCAATTGAAACAAGCGAATACGACCAACCATTTACGTACAAGGGTTACACCGTTTGGTTAAACGGGTTTATTAGTAACTGGAAAGAGCTTTGCAAAGAGTATAGTTTAATAGCTTATAGCGATACGGAACTACTTGCTTGGTGGATTGCTCACAAAAAAGATTTAAGTGCTTTAAATGGCTTCTTTGCTGTTTTGTATTACGATGGTAAAGAGGCGCATACTTTTACCGACAGGTACGGAATTAAGCAACTTTACAAGACTAAGCATCAAAAGAAAACATACATATGTTCAGAGGTAAAAGGATTTAGAGCAATATCTCAATTGATTCCTGATTTTGACGCTGTAAACGATTGGGAATACTCTTTAGGGGTTATGACAGACAATACTATTTGGCAAGGTATTGAACGTGTGGATTGCTTGCCTCTTATATTTCCTGAAAAGATAGACATCAGTTACGAAGATGCAAAGGTCGAATTGCTAAGACTTTGGAAACAATCTGTTGAAAGGAATTACAAAATGTTTGCTGGTTGCTACTTGTCAGGTGGTGTTGATAGTGGAATGATAGCACATTGGATGTCTCCTGATTACTCATTTAGCGTAGATTATCAAAACGAACTATCCGAAATTGAAAACATAAAAATCAATTCTCGCGGTATTCATCATACACTAATTGCAAATTATGAGTTAGCTTTTCAATATTCTTGGAAGATTTGGGAAGTGTTAGATGACTTAAAAGTAGGGTCTTGCTATACTAACTTTGCTATTGCTGAACTAGCTTCAAAGTTTTGTAGGGTAATGTATTCGGGTGCTGGAGGTGATGAGGTCTTTAGCGGTTATATGCACAGGTATAACAAGCCTATTAACGATGTGATTAAACGTACATCAAAAGAAGGTAAGCATTACGACATTAGCCATAGAGAGTATGATTTTAGATACTTGAAAGGTATATTAGTTATTGAAGATAGAATGAGTGGTTTTCACACAATGGAGACACGCTATCCGTTCTTAGATAACGACCTTGTTAATTTTGCCTTATCTTTACCTGAAGAGTATTTAGAAAACAAACGTATTTTAAAAGACATTTCAGGACTGCCAAAGGAAATAACCGAAGGCAAGAAACGCGGGTTTTCAAATCCTCATTACACGAACGAAGAATGGGTTGAATTATGTCTGAATTTTATAACGTAGACTTCATCAATATTGATGGTAATTACATTCACAGAACTGCAATTATTCACGACAATGTAAGGTTAGGAACTAACAACTGGATTGGTGCTTATTGCGTTATTGGTTCAAACGGTGAGATTCGCGGCAAAGACCAAAAAGCATTCAAGGGAAATGTAGTAATAGGTGACAACAACGTTATATCCGAACACGTTACAATTCAAAGACCTTATGAGTTTGTCAGCACCTACATTGGAGACAATAACATCATAATGGCTCATTCTCATATCGGTCACGATGTCAAGATATTAAACGACTGTGAGATTTGCACAGGTGTTATCATTGGAGGCTATACGGTAATTGAAAGCGGTGTAAAGATAAAAC
>Ga0208644_1000699_pt1 | contig 29787 bp, 24 predicted proteins | sample VirMetDEL_Nov_18_FD_184517 | JGI IMG/M metagenome (GOLD analysis project Ga0208644, IMG submission 184517) | Aqueous microbial communities from the Delaware River and Bay under freshwater to marine salinity gradient to study organic matter... | ecosystem: Environmental > Aquatic > Marine >...
TAAATAAACCAGCAAGACCATGTACAAACGAATCGGCTATGCCATTTGCTGCCGATATTCCACTATATTTTGCAAATTGTAACGAAAAATCATAACCGTTGTCAAACTTTGTCATAATGACTTTTTTGTATTCACATTTTCTGATGTTTTTGCAAAGCCAGCTATGAATATTTTTCGAAGCAACTAATTGATATGGCGTGACAGAAGATGTTCCGTTTGCAGCATTATTTTTTTCTGTTATGTAAAATTGATCGAAATATGCAATAACAATTTCATCATTCGTTTCTTGTAATAATCTCCAAGCAATATATGTGCTGTCGATTCCACCAGAAAATGCAATTAGAGTTTTCATAATTATTTAACAACTTTAATTTTTCGAATACCATACCAAAATTAGACATATCATTTCAACATATGATATTGTGAGTATAATCCCTCTGGTCTTGTCCCATCAGGATCAACTGCAGTTCCAAATGTATTGACTTTAACTAATTGTTGTTTCGTAACTGTAAAATCACCGTTCCAATTAAATGTTATTTCTGGATCATCATCGATGTCCGATGCAAACCAAGTAGCAAAATTTTCTGCTGTAGTTAGATTTCTTGACACAGCATCAACTACCATTGCCCTAAATGCTTCTTTATAGCATTTTCCACAAGATGTATATTCTCCAGAATCGTTAATAGTTGGAGAAATACAAACTGCGCACAAATTTGCAAGTGCTGATGGAACTGCTGCAATCCTCATCGCAATGTTTGCATTGTTATCTATGATTGGCCAAGAACATGTAACACCAGAACCTGCTATTTCGTTAACAACTTCTGCATATACTCTTCGAGAATCTAATCTTGTATATTCATCCCCTGTTGGAATGCCCCATAGAAGATCTACAACTCGTGGTCCATTTCCGGAACAAATCTTAACAAACCCATTGTCATTTGCATATTGTGCAGCAATCTTAAAAAGTGCCACCTGAGGAGTTACGCCACTTTCTAAGTTTCTCATCGGCTTTGAAGCGAATGTAACCTCGCGAACATTAGCGGAAAGCCAATCAACAACTTTCTTCGCTTTTTGCTTTTGATACACCGATAGTTCTGTTTGGAAACATCTTCCTGCGACAGTTACATACGACTCATCTACAAATAAAGCAGTGATTTCGTCTGAAGTATTTGTCAGAAGATAATGCAGAACATAGGTGCTATCTAAACCACCAGAATGTAGAACTATCGTTTTTGCCATTTCTTACCCTTTAAGATATCTCGTTAAAGTTTCTACGACAGTTTCTACTTCATAATCAGTTAAATGCGGATGGATTGGCAAAGTCAATACTCTGTCGCAATATTCGTTTGATCTATTTATATTTCCGTCACAGATCAGCGAAGAACCAGGGAACATTAATCCATAAGAATTGAGAGGTCTGTTTGGGAAATTTTGTGATACAATAATTTCTTTGCTAATAAAATGATCAAACAGTTTACACTTTTCTTCTCTATTTTTTAGCAAAATAGGAAACTTGCTAGAACATGACCAAGTATTTGGGTGAGGATCGATAAAATCGAGAGGAAGATCAGACAAAGATTCTCTATAATATCTCCAAATTTCTTTTCTTCTAATGAGTTCCTCTTCAAAGTGATCTAAAGAAACCATCAATGCGGCAGCTAATTGCTGTGGGAGATACCCATTTGTTCCACCGATATAATCTGTTTTCTGGTCAGCCCCAACACTGCCTGTGACCGAGCCATATGCTCTGAACGACTTTATCAAATTATACAATTCTTCGTTATCAGTGAGACACATTCCGCCCATACCGAAGGGGGATGTTAACACTTTCCTAACATCAAAACTGATACAAGAAATATCTGCGTATGATGCTGCAGGATTACCTTTCCAAAACGATCCAAAACTTTGGGCGTTATCATCTATCGAATATCTTATGTTGAATTTATTTTTGAATTTTTCTAATTCATCATAATCTATGGTATTTCCAAAAAGACCAGCAAAAATGATGCAGGAAAAATCAACATCATAATCATTTGTTAATGATATGTTTGCATATTCATCGATATCATTAAGATATACATTAAATCCTGCAGCCATAGCTTGGCTAACAGGAGCAATATGAACATATGCTTGAGAAAGAATATTTTTCCCAAACCCTTCTACAATAGAAACTGCTCGGCATGCAAAATACAGCGCCAGTGTACACGTCAATGTACATACAGCATATTTTCTATTTGTAAGTTTTGCTATTCTATTTTCGAAAGATTCTACGATTGGACCTGTGAATTCTCTTTCTAAACATAAAGAACTTAAAATCGCTTCATCATATTCCTGTTTGTACGCGGAATATAATCTTGGCATTCTAGAATGTAATATCTTCATCTCATCTTAGGTCCAGTAAACCAGTTCACAAAAGAATATCTAGTTCCCTTTGTAACTGGTGTAACGCGATGACGAAGATCCGAAGGAAATACCATAACAGTTCCCTGATCAGAAATTTCTGGTATCACGCCATTGTCAAACTCAAATACACCACCCTCATACTCTTTTGGGTCACTAATACTTATAACCAAACTCAACTTCCTCATTCCTTCTTCATGAAGCGAAGAGTCTGAATGAAAATCGTAGAACTCACTTTGATCGTATATTGTAAACTGGGGAGCCTGTTGACCTGTTATTTCAAAATTCCAACCAGCGTTTTGATTCGCCAAATTACAATAGTGATTCGAAATACCAAACAACCAGTTAGCACTATCGAAGAATGCTGTCTTAGAATTTCTTACAGATTCATCTACTCTAAATCCATCAGAACTACCGACTATTCCTGTGTTTGCGGTGAGTTTCAATCCTTCCTCAATTATAGCCTTACAAACTGAAACTGGAAGTTCTGCTTTCCAAAACCAATACTGTGGATCGTAAATCATTTCTTTTCCCAGAGACGATCCCGATATAAACTTGGGTGCTTATCCCTTGTGTCTCTATGATTCTTAAGATTCTTAACATCCTTTTCTGTCATTGCAGAAATCTTAGCAGTTTTATTGAACCCTCGTTTGAACGGAATAACCTGCATAAGAGGATATCCCTGCTCAAGACGGAGATATCCATCATTCTGTTTAAGGTGTCCTGGAAAATTGATATATTCGCAAAATTTGTCGGTGTCAACAATCCCAGAAATGAGTTCAATATTATTTTCTGGGCGATTCATTGGCGGAGTGAATAAACACGACCATCCTGGGGGTGTTTCGATACTCCAGTGATTCATAAACTTCAGAGGAACTTTTGGAGAATTTGGATGAGAAGACAGCTGGTCGACAGTATGATGCTCGACTATAAAATCCCCATTCATATTATCTCCGCAGATCCAGCTGACGCCAGCACCACCATCTCGAATCGTAAATTCAACATCTGCAGCGAGAGGAATAATCCATCCTGTCACCAGAGCATCAAGAACTGGAGGACATCTCTTTATTGTGGGAATTCTGCGTTTTGCACCACCATCTTCCTCACGAAAGAAGAACATTTCGAGTTTTTTGTACCAGTCGGGAATATAGTGACGAGCAGGATATGGCTCGGGAATTTTGCCGTAAAGATCTGGAAAGCACTTGAATTTAATCACAGGATCGCCAATGCCAAACATTTCACCCTCGATGATATTAATGATATAGAATTATATAGGCTCTTTATTGACGAGCGAAAGATACTGTCACAGATTCTCCAGAAGCAACAGATACAGCATATGTCACGAGAGATGCGGAAGAAACATTTGAGTTCCCGCTCTGTCCTGCGTTTCCAGGATTACCTGCGCCGCCTGTTCCTGCCCCAGTCCCTGCGCTTCCTGCAGTTCCAGCAGTTCCATTAGCCCCAGCATTTCCTGGCTGTCCAGCAGCACCAGGATTTGCGCCTGAGCCAGCCGCTCCTGTAGTTCCAGCAGTTCCATTAGCCCCAGCATTTCCTGGCTGACCAGCAGTGCCAGATGTGGCACCTGAACCAGCAGCACCAGCTGTTCCAGCAGTTCCATTAGCCCCAGCATTTCCTGGCTGACCAGCAGTGCCAGATGTGGCACCTGAACCAGCAGCACCAGCTGTTCCAGCAGTTCCGTTGGCGCCAGCATTTCCTGGCTGACCAGCAGCACCATTGTTTGAACGACCGCCAGGACCGCCGGGACCGCCATTGATCGGACCGGGAGCGCTGCCACCGCCGCCGCCACCGCCGCCAGCTGGACCACTACCGTTTGGTGAACCTGTGCTGCCAGTCCCGCCGCCGCCGAAGCCGCCACCGCCACCGCCACCAGCATTGCCACCAGCACCACCAGCACCGCCGTTACCGTTGGTTCCTGGATTGCCTGTGTTTCCAGCAGTTCCAGGATTGCCAGCTGCTCCAGCTGCACCACCAGCACCACCGTTGCCGTTGGTTCCTGGATTGCCTGCGTTTCCTTGTGCTCCAGGATTACCAGCAGTTCCGGCAGCACCACCAGCACCACCGTTGCCGTTGGTTCCTGGATTGCCTGCGTTTCCAGCAGTTCCAGGATTACCAGCAGTTCCAGCTGCGCCGCCATTGCCAGCTGTACCAGCAGCAAAAGTTATATTGTTGCCAAATGTACTGGCAGATCCATTTGTACCAGCAGTGCCAGCTGTTCCTGCGGCACCATTAGTTCCAGGATTACCTGCTTGTCCAGGATTTGCTCCTGTTCCAGCTGTTCCGCTTGCGCCAGTTGTTCCTTGTGCGCCAGGATTTCCTGGCTGTCCAGCAGTGCCAGCTGTTGCTCCCGATCCAGCTGCGCCTGTAGTTCCAGCATTACCGTTGGCGCCAGCAGTTCCAGGGTTGCCTCCCTGACCAGGATTTGCACCTGAGCCAGCCGCTCCTGTGGTGCCAGCTCCACCATTGTTGCCAGCGGCGCCAGGCTGACCGGGAGAACCGGTCTGGTTGCTGGGTGTTCCCCCAAATGCTCCAGGACCGCCGGAGCCACCAGCAGCACCCCCTGATCCTGGACCTCCTGGACCGCCAGGGTTTCCGGGCTGTGGAAACTTATCTTGATTGCCGCCGCCAGCGCCGCCGCCACCGCCGCCAGAACCGCCAGCAGCACCTGGATTTCCAGTGGCGCCTGGATTACCAGCAGTTCCACCAGCACCGCCGTTACCTGCGGCACCATTGGTGCCTGGATTACCTGCATTGCCCTGTGCTCCAGGATTGCCAGCATTTCCAGCTGCGCCGCCAGCACCGCCGTTACCGTTGGTTCCTGGATTACCAGCCTGACCTGTATTACCAGCAGTTCCAGCTGTTCCACCAGCACCGGCGTTACCTGCGGCACCATTGGTGCCTGGATTTCCGCTATTTCCTGGATTACCGCTCGAACCAGAACCAGCAACTGTAATTACACGAACGCCATATGGCACTGTGTAATTTCCAGGAGCATTGAACGTAGTGCTACCAGCTGGAATGATCGGATCTGTTAATAGAGCAAATGCGGAAAGTGGCATCTATCTTACCTTTATTCTTTTTCTGCTTTTGAAACAAAATCATCTGCAAAATCACTCGTAGATTTTGCGTAGAAAGTAATATGGAAAGCAGGTGGTCCTTCGTAACGAAGATCTTTATAAATCACAATCGGGAATGTAATTTCGATCTGTTCATTTTCTAATCCGTAACCCCAAGTTGCAAGATTCGCCTTACACTCTGTTCCATCTTCATAAATTAGTGCAGAATAAGAAATTCCATTGTCATCGAGATATGACTGCAATGCACTAATATCATCACTGGGTTCGTAATATAAACAAATTTCTTCGTAACGAATTGTATCGCTCGCCATTTTTGCCTCCTAGTCTTAATCGTCAATATACGACAGCGAGATATACCACACAGGATCAGCATCAAACTTCATGCAAGAATAGATAGAAACTTTACTTGCACCAGTCTGAGCAGCTGGCTGGGTTGCACTGTTATTATAAGAAATTGACTCACCTGCAGGAGCAGCGAAGGTAACTGTTCTTGTTCCGACACCATCTTGTTTCAGATAAACAACAATGGTCTTAACAGCGGGAGCAGCTTCTGGCTGACCAGAAGGCAGAGTCAGAGTTAAATTGTCTGTTAGAGTATAACGGACAACATTACTGGTAGCAGCAATTGTTTTTGCTGTGCCAGAATTCGTGATAGATTCTGCATATTCGGAATAATCCGTCAAGCGAGAACCGCTCATATCTAGTTTTGTGTTTGCAGTCGAGAAAGTTGTATTACCAGTAACAGTTAGATTTGTTCCGACTGTTGCTCTGCCAGAAGCAGTGAACAGTCCAGTTACTGTTGCGGTTCCCGAAGCTGCAAGAGAGACGTTTGCTGTAACTGTATTTGCATACAGAGAAGATTCATTGATCGCGAACTGGTTCAGTCTCGTGCTAACTGTATTTGTACGAGTTCGCCACGTATCAAACGTATTCGATAATGCTACATTTGCAATTGCCGCCACGAGTCTAACTCCTATTTTGTAAAAGCTGGTTGAGCATCAGCTTTATTTCTCTTAATTCGTTCTTGACGTTATTTATATCGTCAATAGCCTCTTGTGTACTCATAGTGTGTTGCCTTTTTTTCTTATATGTCTCTAACGCATCTTTATCTGTATTGATAATAGCCTTATTAGACATATCGCGCACCAGTCCAGGAAAGTTTTCTACCTTTTTAGTTCTCATCTTACTTCTGCAGCGCAATTGCTCTGAGGTTCTTGATACGTGGAACATTTCCAGGATTGGTTCCATACATGACAACCTTGACAGCAAAATACTTGAATCCAGAATACTGCGCACCCAAACTATTGCGATAGTACAGAACATTAGTTGGCGAAGAGTTGGCATACAGACCACTATCACCACGACCATTTGATCCTGTTGGATATGCGGGGACATTGAACTGCAGTTCTCTGAAGTCACCGCGATTTTCGCTACTAGAAACAACTGTATTTGCAGTTGCCTGTTCCATCTTAATCCAGAAAGCATCGTCGAATGTATCACTATCGTCTGCATGACGAACCTTATAGAATACATCAATTCCATTGCTTGCCGGCATATAAGCATCAAGATATACAGTCAAATCTTCAGCATCTTGACCTTCGGCTAAAGTTACTCGACGAGTGATATAACGTGTTCTCGAGTTACCACCACTTGCAGTATTAGCTTCAGATGCACCAATTGTTGCCGAAGTATCCAGAAGGTTTTCTACGATACTCATCGAGACACGATTGGTATCAAACGCTGGCGAAGAATATCTGCTCGTTGATGTGAGAGCAAACCTCATTTCGACAGAGCCATCTTTCATAGTAGCAGAAGTCAGATTTGTATTTGCTTCTGCGCTATAGCTGTGAACATATCTACGAGCAGCAAACTCTTGATCGATATTCAATTCTGTTCGGCGGAAAGATGTATCTCTTGCCGAAGTACTTGTAGCAAACTTAGTCGTCAACGTAACTGCAGAGTTCGATGGCGTTAGATAATCTGCCTTGATATTAACCAGATCTGCGCCAAGTGAATCAAGAGAGTAAATCTTAGCAACATATCCATCTGTCTGACCAGTGATCCAGCGATTAGACAAGAATGTCCTATTGTTACTAGCAGCTGGTCCGCTGTTCGCAAACGATACGTTAGCAACATGAAGATATGCCATTGCCGAGTTTGCAAGATTTATTGAAGAATTGTTATAGTAAGACTGAGTTCCCTTTGGATATGTTGCTGAATGAATTGCGCCAGTAGAGTTACCGACGATCGTCCCGCCAACACCAAGCAAGCGGATACGAACTATTTCTCCACCCTTAAACTTAGCTCCAGAAGTAACATTTCTCACACGCATTTCATTATTAGCAGTGCTGATATATGTTAGGATGCCTGTTGCGCCAGAAGTTGCACCTTGTACATAAGTGCTGTTGTTAGAAATAAACAGATCTTGTGTATTGGCAAACACACCCTTTAGATAAGTTTCGCCATGAATTTGCTCGCCAGCCTTAATGAAAGCAGCAGAAGCATTTGTGATAGTCATGAAATCCTTATCTTCATTCTTTATAACAAGCGTTCCCGATTGCGAAACTGTCGAGAAATCCGCAAGATAGATATTCATCTTCATATCTTCATCTTGTAGAGCTGTGTATGTCAAGTCATTGGCAGAAGCGTATAGAATACCAGCAGCTGGTTGCTTGCTCACGCGCTCGCCAGTCTTAACATCGTTCTCGCCGAGTCTTGCAATCCAAACGCTGTAGTTCGGGGAGTTTGCTCCTGGCTTAACAACGATACCATATTGTCTCCCATTCTGAAGATAAATTGGTGCGTTGAAATATACTGGAGTTGGCACGGTGCCATCGGAACTGACATTAACTTGACTAGAAGCAATGATCTTACGACCATGTGGTACAACTCGAGGAGTTGGGTATCCAGAGTTTGAATCAACTTCTCTAATCTCGATGATCACAGGATACTTTTCGTCTTTTGTTGCAAAATACAGATCAACCTTGGTTAGATATGCACCAGTTCCAGCAATTCTTCCAAGACTATTTGTGTCAACAAGGAAAGTTTGAGCGATGGGATCATTATCATCATCGTCGTCGCGTTCGACTTCTTCTACGATTTGACCAGCCTGACTTGTAGTTGTCCAACTATTTGTTGCAGAAGACAACTGCGAAACGGTTTGCTGGAAAAACTCTGGGGTTGTTGTACCAATAGTAACTTCTTGTGAAGTTGTAACAAGACCCTGAGCAGAATATGTTGATTCTGCTGAAGTTGTTACAGATCCAATAATTCCAGAATTGTTGACGCTATCTGTTAATCTGAAAACTCTATCGCCAATTCTAAAGCGAATCTCATCGTTATTTGGAATTCTGAATATTCCATAAACTTCGCCATCGGAGTTTGATGTTAATGCTCCACCTTCGTTCGCTGTGTTAGCATAAGAAGAATCAGTTGGGGTAATGTAAGAGCTAACATCGATCCCATCGAAGAATGCATATAGACGAGATGATGGCTTCATTCCAACAGCGCTGAATGTGATTGGTCTTGAACGAATAAATGGCTGAATATTAACATCTCTGACAACATTTCCGATGCTTTCGACTTGAGTATTCAAATTGAAACCAAGTTGAGTTCCAAGCTGTTCAGAAGTGATTGTTTGCTGATATTCTTGCGATTCAAAGACATTCGTTACAAGCCGATTACCAACCTGTTGAGTCACGCCAGTAAATCGCACAGCATCGCCAACCTTAACAGGCTCGCCTGTAGCGACCACAGACCAATCGCCCCACTGCGTTCCCCAAGCATCCACTAGTGTTTGCCAGTTATCGCCATTATTATCGAAATTGACCTGAAGTTCTGGCTGGGTTACAGTGTCGACCCAATAGTCGTCTCGAGGCGATAGTGTGATATTTCCCTTGAAACTCCAGAACACACCAGCAGTATTGCGAGTAGATGTTGCATATTTCTGACTAAGCACCAAATCATGAGAATATGGAAGAGTCATAACACGACCAGGAACTGTTGTTGTAACAGAAGCGATCGTATTTGCTGTTCCACTGGTCCCGCCAGTAATGGCAGATGCAGCAGCAAAATTGCCTGTTGCGTTTTCTACATACAGTTTGGTACCAACCTGCCAACGCAGAGTTCCAGTGTATGAACCAGCAGTTAATGTTTCACCATTTGAGAATGTTCCACCATTAACTGTAACAACCTGATCTCGCGAAACGCCAGAAGTTGTTACGTTCGTGCGAACAATATTGCTACTGTTTGCTGCATTGTAGAATAACTCAATGTTATCCAGCTTGAATGGAGGACGAGCCTCACGCTTTGCTGGATCAATAGAAATACGGTAGTCTGGATCATACACATTACCGACGCTATGCCCAACAAACGGATCAACAAGGAAACCATTCTTGAATCTCTGGTTGCCAAGAGAATCGCTGATTTGCGCATCTTGTGCAGCTTTTTCTAGCAGTGACAAAGAGGTATAATATTCCAACCGATTGATACGATCGCGTAGAACACCGATATCTTTCATTGTGAAGCGTTCGTTCTTGACAGTTCTTAGACTGTTTGCATAGTCTGGTCTGTTATTACGACGAGCGATTTCATCTGGGAGAGATGGATATGGCGCAACATCAACAACTGCAATCGTCATAAGATCGTTCTGCTGAGTTGGGGCTTTTGGCGCGAGAGAAGGAACGCCACGAGTCGTCTCGATCTTACCTGTTTTTGTCATCGTGATGAGATCGGCGCGACCAATATAATAACTCAAATCTGCGTTAAACACAGCGCCAGCATATGGGAATCTCAACCCACCAGAAGGTTCATCGATCGAAGTCGAGGTGATTGGGTTTGTAGATATATTTGTCACATCGGTGACGCTGTTCGCTGTATTAGTAATTTTGGGTCTGAAATCGAGAGAATCTCTGAGATCGTACGTGTACCCTGTTTTCGGTGAAACGTAAATAGGAATCTCATAGGTCGCAATATTACTTCCAGTTGGAGAAGCATCATTTACAGGATAAGAATCTACGGTGAAATATCCACGTTCACGCTGCCCATGAGTGAAGTGATCGAACTTAACGAGCAGCTGTTCTCCAGAAGAAATCGTTAGATTGCTTCCTGGTTTCTTAACAAGCCTCGAGTGGTCATAAACGCTATCACGTTGACCATTATCGAGATAGAAGTGCGAAGTGACATCTTTGCCAGCAGTGTTTGAAGCAAATGCTGAAGACTTTCTAACTTCGCGCAGATAGAAACCATCAGAAATACCAAGTGGCCAAGGACCGCTTGTATTTCCTGCATACTGTGTACCAGAAGCTGCAGCGTTGGTGACGATTCTAACGTGTCTGTTTCTAATGACAGATTTTGTTGCTGCAGCAACATCTGCCTTGCTCATTCTTGCAATAGCAGTCATCGATGCAGTCGCACCAAGATTATCGTTCAGGGTAACAGTGACGGAAGTCCCGCTAGAAACAGAGATGCTTCTATCACCATTCTTACCGACGCCGCCCATATCAACAACTTGACCCTTTAAGAATCTACGATGGAAAGCACCAGAAGCAGAATGACCGCTTCCATGAACCTTAGCAGATGTGGTGTTTGTGATTGAGCTAATAACATAAGCATCAACGCCAGTCGTTGAAATAACGTCGCCGACGTTCAATTCAGTTGTAAACGAAGTTGCTGTACCAGTTACTGTATTGCCAGAAAGAGAAATTGTACCTGTCAGGTTTGCTGTGTTCGCATTCTGATTGAATACAACGTAGAAGTTTTCTCTAGCAACAGCATCAGAAAGAGTTCCAGAACCAATAAATGTTTCTGTGGTGTCTGCGCTGTTATTAAATGTAGCAACACCAGAAGTATTGAACGATGCATTATGTTCTTTGTTGATGATCCAATCTGTATCAACTGTGCCACCAGAATCCTTAACCCTGCGGATAGCGCGAGCAGGAAGTCTAAACACTGCGCTCTCAAAGGCAGAATCCTGAGTATTGGCGCTCAAGCCAGTAGAATTCAGAATGTCAGCTTTACCGTTGGCTTGGCTCGAACCAGATCCATCGTAGTGAATAGAACGTGCATTCTTAAACGATTTCGTATCTGCCGTGATCTTGATGTCGCCAAGATATAGTCTATACTGTGCTTCGGCGCTACCTGGAGTTCCAGAAACATACTGAATATCTCTCACACGAGCAGTTCCGATTTGTGCACCAACAGGACCAGTCGTAGAAAACTGACCATTAGATGCAGCTTTATGTTCTGCATCACGGATCGAAACGATAGCCTGATTATCTAGGTCCCAAGCGCCAACTACGTTATCGACAACAACATAGTTACCATAATCGGCATATGTTTTTGCGTCATTGACATCTTCGTAGTCAATACCCTTTTGAATAGTGATATTTTCTGTTATGCGCAGTTCGTTATCGTAGCCTTGGACATATGCCTTTCCTGGCTGAACCGCAATCACGAGATTGTTTGCATCGCCGCCTTCACCAGCAGTATACACACCCTGATTGTTTGCGACCTTTAGATGTTCTCTAACGCGAGGCTGAAGCCCACGGACAATATAGTCGCCAGACTCTTCATACGTTCTTTTCGCAAGTTCATCACGGATTTTGGAATACTGAGGAACATCTGCCTTAACCTGCAACAAACCATCTTTCAGTTGAACAAGCAACGTGAAGTTATTCGAGTTGGTTGTTCCAGCAGCAACTTTTGTTAGAACTGGATTAAGTTTCAGTCTGTTCGCACCTGGAGCAGCATAATTGTATGCGCCATTTGCTGGATCCTGGAGGCTGCTATCATCGACAGATGTTACAATGCTTTCGGTAGTATTAAATCCAACTGAATATGTTGGTTTGTTAGTGTATTTGTCCAGAACAATTGTTTGTTCTGCCACACGAATGAAATGGTCTTTAGCAAAAATAATACCAGAACCGACAGTAATCGCAGAACCGAACCCAGTGGAACTTGCTGTAATTGTGTTCGCTGTTACATCGGTGTTAGCAACAAGTTGCAAAATTTCATTATTTGCGAATTCTGTATATCCGTTTGTGTTAGAAGCGACATACTTCACAAACAGAGTTTTATAATTTGGTGTATTAGCTTCCGCGCCATCGTTGACTTTTAAGACTTGCGCAAGAACGCCTGAAGTTTGACCCTTTACAATCCCGTCGATAGTGAAGTGATATACATTAGCAGCAGTTGAACCATCACTCTGCAAATTTCTTAGTTTAACATAGTTGTAATGGGTATCAACATTAATTTCGCAACCACGAACTGGTGAACCTTCACGAAACACATGCTCACCGAATCTATCGATTTGGTTTTGCAGAATAGTTTGCATCTGCGTGAGTTCGCGAGCCTGTACAGCAACACCAGGACGAAAAAGAATTTTATGGAAATTCTTTGTTTCGTCGAAATCGTCGTAATATGGATCTGTATTTAGATTCGTTACGAGACTAAATGTATTGGCTTGAGTTGCCATTCGTGAACTCCTTGAATTCTAATTCTATACTATATATTTAGAATTTCGCAATGAATTTTACGTTTTCTGTTTGGTCGGCGGCACGTGCAATTGGCTGGCGATATTCGTAATACAGAATTCTTCCAGTAAACTCTCTCAAAGCAGGTCTAGTGTAATCAGAGATAGTTCCTGTGACGCCAGAAGTTGCACCAGTTACTGTTCCGCCAACTTCAAACAGTTTACCTGTTCCAGTTGTTGTTACGCTTGTTACACGAAGAATACCTTCGGTACCAGAAGCATTTGTATTTGAAAATCTAGTAACAATAGCGCGGCAACCATTCGTATCACCAGTAACATATTCATCCGCAGTAAAGTCACCAGAGACATTAGTAAGAGTCAGTCTGCTGCACTGATCAATGATTGACGCATTAGCTGCTGAGCCAACACGAAGAAGAGGATCGCGAACCAAACCGACTGCTCTAAAATCATTGTTTGTGAACAGAGTATTTCCTTCTGCGCCAATGAACTGCGTATTCAGCACAACGTTGTATGCGAAAAGTTCATGCGTTGGATCGGATCCATGTCCGCCAGGAGGAGAAATCACAGGGATCGCTGTTGCGCCAGAACCAACATTCGCAACAATTGTAACGTTCGCAATAGAATAATTAAGACCTTCGGTGACCATAGTGATCTTTCTAACCAAACCACCAGCAGTATTTGAGACATATGCAGTTGCGCGGTTTGATGTAGAAGAACCACTGTCGCCTTTGATGACAACTCTTGGGCTTACAATATATTGCGACTGAGTGTTCGGCGTCTTAGCTATAGTGAAAACGCTGTTCATATATGCGTATTTCGTCGAACCATCATAACGAATGATTCTACGAAGTTCACCGAGACCTTTACCAGAAGAAATATACAGAGCAGAATCGACATAGAACGCATCGTTGCCCGAAGCACCCGAACCAAGTTTTACTGCAGTTGTATTTGCACCGGCAACGTTTGCAGTATGATAAGAGTATCCACTTCCATTATTACCAATATCAATCTGATGGATAGCACCATTGGCGGCTGCAGCCTGAATATCCCACTGATCACTACCATCATCTGATGTGATTTTCTTAACAGGGATCCAATCTGGAAGCATAAACTTATTACGATCTGCTTCGCTGATGTTGAACATGTATTTCCATCGATAGCCATCTGCTGTAGAAATGATACTGGTGCCAGTTCCAGTAGGTTTCACAGTAGAGTTCGCACCATTGTTATTATCGATGCACTTATACACGTTATAATCGTCAGTTTGAAGAACATAATATGCTTTGGTTGCTAGATTTGTCGTTCTTGCATTATACTGATAATAAAGAGTATTGTTCGACCAGTCTCGTCTTGGTGCAAAAAACGCAGCATCAGAAGCCTGAACACGCTTTAGCGCAACCATATCTCTCCATGCATCATACTCAGAACTCAGATAGGAGTTATTGGGTGATCCAGGAACACTTTCAACACTCCATGGTTCGACGTGACCAATGAAGATATAGTAGGTTGTAGGTTCAGCTTCACTCAGAGCCTCGTAAAAATGCTCTGCGTTATTGAGACGAAAATGCTCGGTTACAATACCGCCCATAAAAATATCCTATTATGCAGATGCAGTGTATGTTACGTTGATCGTATCACCAGAACTGACAATCTTGTCACCGACAGTAAATGCGCCGACGGAATACAGAGTGCTTGAAGATTCGCCCTTGGTGCTATTGTTAGCAATAAACGCACCACCAATCGTAGCAGTTGCATTGATCGAGAAGCTAACATTGGCAGAAGTTGCCTTGCTACCAGAAGACGCTGCGCTGAATGCAACGGCAGGACGAGCCGATTCTGTGTAATCAGTCTTTTCCGACCAACCAGCATGAGAAGCCATCGTGTCACCAGCAGAAGTTGTTGGAGCCGAGTTGGTTAGACCCATGTACCAAGTTGTTTTGCCAACACCGACAGCGCCAGTTGCAAAGAAAACATCAAGAAGAGCATTCTTGCCGACTGTCACGACTGTGTTCTCGAATGTGTCCTGCCACTTTTCTTGTCCATCTGAACCGAAGCATGTTACTGTGTAAATGCCCTCTGCATTTACCCCTTCACTCTGTGCAGCGCCGCGAGTAACTCCCGCAGAAGCTGCATCATAGACGTTAATCTTTTCTACTGGCATTATTTCCTCCTGAATTTTAGGAACTGTTAATCAGATTCCTGCTATTTATACTCTTAACTCGAAGTAGAATAAGAGAATGTTGCGTTTGCGGTAACTGGCTCGAAGAACTGACGAATCGACATCGCAGTATTCGAGAAGATTGTGTTGACTGTGTACAGAGTAGAACCATCCCACGTATCGCCGATAGGAACGATAATAAGGTTTGAACCATATCCGCCAACCTGAATTGTACCAGTATTGGCTTTGAGCGTTCCACCAGCGAACGAAGCAGTTGTTCCTTCGTCTGGTGAAACAGCAGTGACGAATCTTGGCGTGCCGTCAAAGGTTGCAATTGTAATATCATCGTAAACTGTAATCTGAGTGCTTTGATATGGTAGAATCTGGTTGTTAGCATACTGTACAGAAATATAGTACTCATCCAATTTATAATGAGAAACGATCGGCTGGTCTGTAGCTGTAACCGATTCAGAGATATTGCCAATCTTAGCAACAACGACAACCTCCGAATCTGTAGCTGTAACAGATTCAGAAACTGCCCCACCAGCATCAACCTGAACAACTTCAGTTTCTGTGGCTGTAACAGATTCGGAAACTGTCGCACCAGCATCAACCTGAACAACTTCAGTTTCTGTAGTCGTGACAGATTCGGAAACGCTATCGACGAAATCAACGACAACAGCTTCAGACTCTGTAGCTGTAACCGATTCGGACACAGTTCCTGGTCTATCGACATAGGCAACTTCAGTTTCAGTTGCGCTAAACGATTCTGCGCTATTGGCAATTCGTGAGGCATACCCAACAAGTGATGCATTAGCAACTGCAGCCTCAGAAACGATAACATTATAATCTGTTGGAACAACAACAACAGCTGTTGGCGGAATATTAGCTGTAATGGTGATTAATTGCTCACCAAACATTTTTGTCCCAGCTGGATGAAGAACTTTCTTTACAATATCCCTATAATCAGAGACGCGTTTATTCGCTTTCAGAACATACGAATATTCTTGATAATAGAAGTTGTCCTGCAACTTCTTGTCCCAGCTGATAAATCCTCTCGTTCCAAAATACTTACCAGAATCTGTTGTAACACCAGAAACTGTTGCTTCGCCAGAACCATCATAGTGAGCGAAACGGACTGTCGTTCTCAGTATGTTATCTCTATCACGATATGTTTCTGGAATTTCAGATTGGGTTTTTCTACTCGTGAAGGTGATGGTTTCTTCCTTTAAGAAAGTTGGATCACCAGACTGAATTAAAAATTCTGTCACACTCCCTGCAGCTGTATTACTGACAAAAATTGCATCTTCTCCCCGCTTGGCACCAGTGTAACTCAAGCTGTCTAAATCTAGATCGCGAACACGATAATTAATCGCAGAAACAGCTGGAAGCGAAGAATATCCAGAACCAACATCATCGATGCGAATTTTATCAATCGCGCCGATTGTAACATCAGTATAATCAAAAGCATCTGTGAGCTGACTATTAACGTTCGCTGTCGCAAACTTAAATGTCAATGTCGCTGTATTTGAACCAGAAACAGCAAACGCAACATTCGCACCATCACCATTCAGTTTAACGCTGGCAGCTGGTAGAATAGTTTGTGTGGCGAGGTTTGCAGTTGTTGTATTAGAAAGAGCAGTTACAGTTGCACGAAGTCCAGCACCAGAACCACCACTAACAATAATAGAAGTGTTGACCCCTGTTTCATAGCCAGAGCCGCCGTCGACAATAGTGATCGTTGCTGCGTTAGCTGTACCCACAGAAAGAACTTGGGCGACAGCAGAAGCGCCAGAAGATTGACCAGTAATAGTAACTGTGTCACCAATATTGTGATATCCACCGCCATCTAGAACATCTACACGAACGATTGTTCCAAGATCAGCAGCGATTTGTGCGCGCCCACCAGTTTCTGCTTCAATCGTGTCACCGTCTCTAAATGTGCCAGTGACGTTTTCTAATCTGAATCTATATGCAGTCGCGCCACGAATAACAACACGAACAACTTCCTCAACCCTACCTGTTGCGCCAGTTTCTAGATCTGTGATCAGTTTCCCATCCATTAGAGTTGGGTCTGAAGTAAATGGGGGTCCAACAATAAGTGTTGTGGAAATTACCCATCTGCCATCAGAGGCTCTAAGAATATCATTTCCAGGTTCATAAAAATAAACTTCTTCGTCAAATAATGCGCGGAACAAAAGCTGATAAGATGTTCTAGAACCACGTGTTTTATAAAAGTCTTGGATATACTTTGAAAGTAATCTTTTATCTGTTTGAATACTTGTCGGGATCTGAACCATAAACTCTTTTTGGAACTGATCCAAAAACTGGTCAAGTGTTCTGTCAATATCGTTGTAATCTGTTAAACTCCTAGACGCATGAATTGGACCAGGACCACTGTTCGATGTTTCCTGTTCCATGTATTCGTAGTATGCTTTCAAGAATGCAACAAATCTAGGACCATCTTCCCGCATGAACTCAGGGAACTGAGATTCTACGAGAGACGAGATCTTCTTGAAAGTTTCCTCTGCGCCGATGATTGCCATTTTAGTACGATGTCAACGTTGTTATGGCGCTATCGATAATTGTAGCTGTGCTACCAAGCGTCGATGCATTAATTCTAGATTCACGAACATTATTATTGTCATTGACAACATCGATCACAGTTCCAGAAATCAAAAGAATTTGGTTTCTAACAGGATTCACATTATAATTTTCCAACTTCGAAAGGATAGAAAGATTATCGCCATAATTCGTAGCAATGAAATTTGTTAGTTTAATCTGACCGATTTTGTAATCCACCGTTCCGATTGCACGTTCTAGAAACACTTTAGTTCTATTCGAAAGATAGTAAATTCTTATGTTACCATAACCATCATCATCGAAATAACAACTGGCTGTGCCTTTGTATGTAAATGCAGATGAAGAAATAGCATCTAAGTGACCCTCGTGGGGATGCTCTACTCCTCTATTAAAATTGATCGTATAATTCTGAACAGTTGTTGTAGATGGAGTGAATCTTTTTTCTGCAACGATACTCGCCTGTGACCCAACAATAGAAGTTTCTGCAGAATCCACTAAATCCAAAAATCTAGAATATCTGAATGAGCCATCGAATGTGTTTAATTCTTGAGTTTCATAGGTTGAAACTGTTGTCGCAATTAAGTTTCCAATCTCTGATGCTGTTCTTGAAGTGAGTTCTGGATTGTATCTAACTCTAATCGTTGGGCGAACGTACATATAAGTTGGATCAACAAACTCTAAATCAATAGACAACATATTGTATTTTTCTAATTCGATCCTAATCCTATTCTTTTCTGCGTTAGAAATAAGAGTTCCTGATTTTGGCTTAACGCAAGCATAAGATTTACCGTAAATTGGAGGATCATTTTCCTCTCCGCCCCAAACACGAGCAGCAGAAAGATTCGTGAACTCTCTTAGGATGATACGTTCATAGTCTTTTGCAGTTACAGCGCGATTCTGCGTTTCGTATGCGCGTGGTGCGTTATATCTGATTTCTTCAATTCCCTCAGCTTCGGCGCCACCAGAAGCACGATCGGCAACTGTAATCGTATAATCCGTTTCTCCGTCCATTGATGCAGAGGATGTAAACACCGAAGCGCCGTTTGTTCTTGTTGCACTACAAACACGATAGTTAACAGTAACAACAGAGTTGTTTTCTGGATTCTGCCCAAGAACACCGTCACCGAATAGAACCTTGTATCTCTTGTCGCGGTCGGCTTCTACAAAGAATACTTTCGATGAACTGTTAATTGCGTTAAGATCATTTGCTCTGATATATGTTTGGGCAACACCCGAAGCAGTAACAGCTACTGAAATGCTTCTGGTATCTACATTATCATTTTGCAAAATAAACTGAGTATTCGTCGAAGAATATACAAAATCATGCTGGAGAGGGATACCCTCAACAAGATTAATATAACCAGCAAAACCGTTCAAAGAGTTTGCAGAAAGTGTATAAGAAGAAGGTGTTACAAACTGATATGAAACACCATTAACGGAAGAACGGAATGTAGTATTTTTAGGGATAGTCAGCGTCGATTTAACATCGGTCGCGACAGCAGAGTTAAATACAATCTTCACGTTTGCAGTTGCGCCATAAGCAGATCTCGGTAAATACCCAAGTTCTTTGGCTCGAGAAGCAACGCTCTCATAAAGCTGTGCAGTATCTAGGAAAGACTCATTTAGAGCCATATTCGTATAGATGGAATTGTAATATGTGTTGTATGCAAGAAGATCTAACAGTGTGCCGATTGCAGAATCATCGAAATTGAAGTCTGCAAAATCTGGCTTTGCTGCAATAAAGGTCTGAAGGTTTGATCTGATTGTAGCAAAATCCAAACCTGTTGCTGTGATTGAAGTGTTCGCTGGCATTATCGGACTCTCTCAAGAATTAGTGTTGTTTCAACAGGTTCGGTTGCATTTACAGGACGATAGACAATGTTCACTCTCATTGTATTTCTATCTGGATCAACAAGTGCATTAACACCAAGAAGTACCGCACGAGGCATATAGTTCTCGAATGCAATTCTAATATCGGCTTCAACATCCGCTTCAGTCGTTGGATCTATAAGATCAAACAACCTCCTACGAATATCACAACCAAAATCTGCGCGATATGGGCGTTCATACCTATTCGTCAAAACAAGGCTCTTAACACCTTGTTTTACTGAATCGTTGTTCTTCTTTGTAATAAGATTCCCAGTCACAGGATGCGCGCGCATATTCAGGTCGAAATCTTTGTACAGAACTGTTTTGGTCGCTGCAGCCATTATTTTTTTCTCCTTCGACCTATTTATTATGTAAAAATCACTTTACTTTTTCTTTATTTGCTATTATAATGAGTAATGTCACGAGGGGTCATATTATATTAGATAACAAGAAAATATTGTTAATAAGAAGATCGTTGAGACTTCCAAGATGGATCCCAAGCAGGAGGTGCTTCAGACACAGCATAAAAATCACGTGATCTATCTTCTGCAATTATTATAAATCCTGGGCTACCAGGAGGCTTTGGAACTGCGCTACGTCTTGCTTGTGCATAATCGACAGTTACCTTTCCGCCAACAATAGAAAATGTTCCTTCGGGTCCAACTGCTTTCCCAGCAGGTAATCCGTTTCTAACGAATAAAAGGCACGCTCCCCGCAATAAAATCCAATTCTCCAGTTTCCACTTTTCTGGATCTCTCTTTAACAATGTCTGCAGAACATCTTCGCTCGTATCTCTAATAGCCTTTACTTTTTGATTGGTTAGGCTCCAGATACCTTTAACCCATTCTACAACGTATTCTTCAAACGCCAGCTGAGATCTGAAATATCCTGGCTTCCAATATTTCACTGGAGCACCTCGATCAATTTGTGTAAACACAAACGGTTTGGTGAAAATATCATCGATATTTTCATCTAACCCAACTAATCTAGCAAGCTGCAATAACTTTTTGAAAGTACGTGGCCAATCCGAAGTTACAGTTATGCCCTCTGCTACTGGTCCTGCAACTTTAGTATTAGAGGTCGAAACACGAATCTTATCTTGATCTCCAGTTGTCGAACCACTTTTTGCAACTTCTACTTCGGCAGTATTTGTTTCCTCTAATTTTTTGAATGAATCTGCAGTTGAAGTTTGTGTTCCTGGTGTGCCTGGAGCAGTTGTTGCCATTGCTTTCAGTTGATCTAGCTTGCGTTCTTCTTTTTTAATCGCAGCGGAGCCAGCCTCATCTTCTGGGTTTTGTGTATATGCTGTACTATAACCTTTCGACCTAGCAGCTGCATCAATTTTTCTTTTTGTTTCCCAAAACAATTTGTCTGCTTCAATGTTTGCTTTTGCTGGATTCGTAGCATAACCCTCAGAAATTTTCTTAAACGATCCGATAATATCATTCGTGATAACGCCCAATCCAACAGAAAGAGGCGAAGTTGTTACTTTTGGTGCATCGGGAGCAATAGTGACATCTTTTGGGTCTTCCGTTGGCGCTTTAGTTGGTGCAGATTTTTCTACAACTTCACCATTAACGACTTCAAGATTTGGAACATCTTTGTTAAAACTGAAACGCGGATCATTCATTTTACAAAATGTACCTTTAACATCGAAATTCGGAAACGTAGTTGTGATATCACTGAGCTGTGCAACTGCTAGTGGATTAAACGAGGCAATGCTTCCCATCAATCCTTTCATTTTATCTTGTAGGTTTGGTGCTGGTATTTTCAGATCACCAGCAGCTGCACTTAAATTTAGTTTCAATTTATCTGTAAGACCACCAAGCTGCCCCTTTATATCGCCAACTGATCCAGAAATGTTGCCTTTGAGATTAGAAATTTTCGATGCCATTTCTGATTGCAAACCTTGCATTGCACCAAGATTTACATTCAAACCAGCTGGAGCGGTTGGCAATAAAGAAGATAATCCAGAAGGATTCGCAAGACAACTTACACAATCTGATAATGATGGTGGAGGAGTCGTGCTTGTTCCTCCGAATGCTGTAGCCGCGAGATCTGCTAACCCCTGCGCTCCTGGAACACCGAGTTGATTCAACCCAGATTGAAAGTTTGCTAAATCCGCATCAATATCACCAGTACCTAAGTTCTGATCTTGTGCTGCTTGCCAATCATCTACGTCGCGTGCCATCTTAATTTCCTATGGTTATGGTGATTCTACATCTGAACAATCGTTCGATCCAGATCTCGCTGGATCGGTTGAACATGTATAATCTGTACCACTATCGTTTCTTAAATATGAATCTGCGCCAATATGTTCATGCTTATCTCCTTCAAACCGTATATGGGATTCTCCAACAACTTTCCTGTAGAAGTTTGTTTGTGCAGTCACCTTAACATCAGCAGCAGCAGAAGCCTCGAAGTTTCCTGCAGTCCCAATAACTTTGTTTCCAATAATCACTTCTGTGTCACCACCGACCGTTGTCTTATCATTGTCGCCCATAACTGTTTCTTGCTTATTCCCACCCACAGTAATTTTCTGTTCTTTGTTCACGTTAATGGATTGATCTTTTGCTACAACCAATGTATCGTTTCCAGAAATACGTTCAAAGGCATCACCATTAATCTGATACGATCTATTTCCATGAACGTCTTTAGCTTCGTTCTTTATGACCTTAGTTAGCATATCGCCATGAACTGTCAAGCAATAATCGCCTTTGACTTCCTGAATCAGATTGTTAGCGAATAACATGCGGCAGGTGCCGTTGATTGTAATGTTACAGTCGCCCTTGATCAGCACATTCTTTTCGTTTGCTACAACTTCATAATCGTCATTGACAATCTTAGTCACGCGGGAACCATCTGGTTGAATCTCATAGAATGTACCAGTTCTATGGTACTCATGAATTCTTTCGCATCCATTAGAGTCGTCGACCTCGAATGCATGACCTGATTTAGTTTGCCAAACATGATTAGATGGATATGTAGAATTTCTCCCACCACGTTGGGCTGGTTCGTCCCAAGTTAGACTATCTCTATTTTCTCCTTCTTGAGCATACACTGCATAATTTCTATCTTCGGCTGTGGACATTTTGAACAAAGCTGCTTTTGGAACATCTTGGATATTTGTCGAATCTTTTGCAGCAGTAATTGGATCTGTATTCCAGTTATGGTAGGCAAGATTTGGTGTATCTGGAAGCACGCGGCGCATAGGTATTCCAGGAAAGGAACCGATAACCATTGGCTGTTGTGTTTGCTGACCGTCCATAAAGAAACCAACAACACTTGATCCAACCAAAAGACCAGTCGGAGACTGTCCAACGCCATGATGAGATGCAGAAGTGACAGGCATCATAACCTGCGCCCAAGGAAGATCTTGCGGCGGCAGATCTTCCTTATTTTCTGTGTGCCAACCATGGCAGCGAACTCGAACACGACCAATATTCAAAGGATCGTTGATATCTTCGACGATACCAAAAAACCAAATAAAAGAGTTAAGACCAACCCACTCTTGATCTCTATTCATTAGAAATCTCCCATTCTATCTGGATTCTTAATGTACGAATCCTTTACAACTGTCATGATTGTATAATATTCATCGTCCGATATGCTATGTTTAACTGCAGTAATAAGATATCTACCAGAAGTCAAGTTATCAATGAGTTCATCTGTTTTTTTCTTTTGCCCAGTTGTTGGGATCGTGATGTCAATAGTTTCTCCAGCCATAATCCTAGAATCACCATAAACTATAATGTCGATTGAGTTATTTGTGATTCTGCTCATAATTGCTGTTGCTCCAGCAACAACATTTTGTCTCCTTCTAAATGAAGTTCTGATATTAACATCTCGATCAGCAACATAAAGATTTTCACTAGCAACTGCATTTGTTGTTAGGTATTTTTCTATCGTTGAAATTGTACCGAACTCTTCGCTTATGTTTTTAGAAAGTAATGGATTTTTATTCGCGTGAATATTATCGTCCCAATTTTCGTCATGAATATATTGATTACTTCTAAACTCTTTTGCGATAGGATCGTAGTATTTAACCATAGTCCCATACTGTCCTTCGGCGATGCCATTTAGGAAATCGAAAGAAACAGTTTCTCTAACGTCGAGAATTCTGGTAGATTCAAACTTATAGTCGTTTGGAACTTCTCCTGTGAAATATGCATATTTTAGTGTTTCCCCAGTTTCATCTTTTCTTGGTTCTTTTCTCAGAAGAATATCCAAATTTTGTAGTTGATATCCATCATTATTCTGCCAAAAACAAAATACAGAAGATGCTCTATCCTCTTGAACAGATTGTGCTTCTAGCAAAATTTGATTGATTGCTTTGAACGGATTGATTTGAGTAAACGTAAAAGTATGAATACCTTCTGTTTTTACTTCTTCATCATTGAATAGATCTTCATTAAATTTTTCTTTAAGAATATCAGAAACAATGCTCTTTACAGATTTTCTTGTGTATGTCCTATCAACAGTTTTATAATGTGAGTTGATAAAATCATTCGTTGTGCATAGTAGAGTATAGCTGTCTACCTTATCTGATTCTTTTACTTTATCCGAAATTTTATAGACGCGCATTGTTCCGCCGCCGTCGATATCGACTGTACCAGGAAAGCTATCGGAAAAACTAATGTCAATCGTCTCGCCACCAACGATAGGCAAGCTGTTCTTCATATCTGTGCCATCTTGGATGACGATTGTCACAGAAACAGAAGGAGAAAAAATACTCTCGTAATAACCTAGTTCTTTAACTAACTGCCGAAGATCTTGGGATGATGTCTTTCGGTTATTTCTAATTGTTAGAGTATCAATTTTCCCTGTGCCTGGTTTAACTTCAGGTGTAATCATTCTTCAAAATATTCTCTATAAGTTTTTAGAAGTTCTGGTACAAATTCTTCATCAAGGATCTTGATGTTTCGTTTCGCTTCATTTAGATTATTTTCGTGGGTGTACTGATCGATTTCTCTGCGATCTGTTGGCGATAGAGTTGCATATGTTGATGCATCTACAGTTACATATTTTGCAGGAACCACAATAGTTTCGCCGAAATCATTTGTGTATGTAGATTGGGAATAAATTTTTTGTTCATACCGATTTACTTCTGCTTGAGCATCTGCGATGCTTCCATATTTTTGGCGAATATAATTTTCAAACTCGAGCGTGTTTTTAACCCATTCGAAATATGGATCGTGTATCTGGTTGAAAAACATTAAGACCCAGTCCAACCTCGAATCACCGTAATACTTTTCTGCAATAATATCTGGACGCTCGCCATCTCTAACAACATAATCATAGTAGATTAGATTCGGATCACCAACAATTTGTTTAATGATGAACCTTGTGGAAATATCAGTTAATCCAATCGTCCTGTTGGAGCGAAATGCACTACCAATACCGTTAGTTGGAGCAACTGGTAATCTATATGCTACAGTTGGAAAATTGTAGAAATAATGTGACATGGATTAATCCTCGACTACGGTTGGATCACCGCCGCCTTGTAATACACGTTCATCTTCAATAAATTCTTTGGTGATAATTTCGGTTTCTTGAAACGTCATGTTGATTTCGACTTCAACAGGAGCAACTGTGTCGCCATTTCTGATATATCCAGGATACCCCATAGGATGATAATTGACCGTGAACGATTTTAATACAGAAGCAGCAATTTCAAACAGATGTTGTCTGTTCCGGAATTGAATTTCGAACAGTTCTGGATAGTTTAGAAATGCTCGAGAAGCAAACCCTCCGCCAGCGCCACCAAATGATGGAAGCATATAATACTTCATTTTGTAGATAATATCGCGGATAGCATCTGATTCTTGTTGATTTCTTGGAGATAATCTATAAGAAAACTGATGCTCTCTAAATTGAACACCCTGGAAAAGAACAACTCTATGTGGATTTGCCGCAACGCCTTTAACATCAGCGACTGCTGCCTTGAGCGGACTACCACCCTGTGAAGCCGCCAAAGCTGTTGCTGCTGCAGCCGCACTTGATGCATCTATACTATTAACTGCTTTCGCGATCGAATCGGTGATTGCGCCAACTGCCTCACCTGCGCCTTTTGCTAATCCACCAAGCGTTCCTGATTTAATTCCGCCAGCAATCGCGCCAACTGCTTTTTCTGCTGTATTTACAGCACCTTGCGCTGAGCCAAGAATACCAGCACCAACTATACCAAGGTCCTCATTCTGATAATCTGCAGTGTATCCTGTTGAAAGATTCGCTGGCATTGGTAAGTAGATCGTGTTCAAAATTGTAGCGAGATATGGCTTTCCTCTAACGCCGCCCTCGATAGAACCCTTATCGCGTTTGAATACGCGAAATGCAACAAACTGCCCAGTTTCAGCTAGATTGGTTGGAAATACAGTTTTTCCAGCACCAACCTTTGCATCTAAACTCTTTAGTGGTTGTTTTTTAAGTTGACTTCCCGTGAATGATACCATTAATTGGTCCCCAATAAATAGTCCTTTGGGCTATTTATACTGAAATCCTATGGCATACAAAGGCAAATTCAAACCGCGCAATCCGCAAAAGTATATGGGGAACCCGACGAACATCATATATCGTTCGAGTTGGGAACAACGTGTCATGGTATATTTTGATCGGAACCCGAACATTATTGGGTGGGCAAGCGAAGAATTTTCCATCCCGTACAAATCTCCGATTGATGGGAGATGGCATAGGTATTATCCAGACTTCATTATAAAGGTCAAAGAAAAAGACAACGCAGTTCGCGTCAAAGTAATAGAAGTCAAGCCCAAAAAGCAGACAAAAGCACCAGTTCCTCAGAAGCGGATCACCAGAAGGTATCTACAAGAAGTTGCGACATATGGAATAAATAGGTCAAAGTGGGAAGCTGCTCAAGACTATTGTGCAGATAGAAAATGGGAATTTTTAGTTCTCACAGAGAAAGAACTGGGTATATAACTTGGTCGCATACGTTTTTGATAGAATTCTACAAAGAGGAGCAACAGAAGCACCTCAAAGAGTTGAAGCTGCGCGGCAATGGTACAGAAATGCTGCTCGGAGAACAACAGTTAATCCTGATTCTCTAATCCGTAGTGATAGAGAAAGGTTCAGAATTCGCCCAACGTTGGGCGAAATGTATGTGTTTAATTATGATCCGAAGTTTAAGGAAGTTCTCCCTTATTACGATAGGTTTCCTTTGGTCATTCCATTTGAGACTTCGAGAAAGAAAGGTAGAGCGCAAGGGAATGGTTTTTATGGTATCAATCTTCACTATCTTCCATTGCGCCTGAGAGCCAGACTTATGGATGCGTTATACACTACAGTGAACGAATCTGATGAGAATAAAAGGTTTGACCTCACATATAGGATTTTGAGCAGCGCAGCAAAATATAGGTTCTTCAAACCCTGTGTCAAGCATTATTTGTTTGATCATGTTAAGTCGCGATTCTTTTATATCGATCCTCAAGAATGGGATATAGCTTTGTTCCTTCCTCTTGAACGGTTTGCCAAATCGAATAAATCGCGTGTACATAGAGAAAGCATCGCAAGGATTTAACAATGCCATTCAACATTAACGACTTTTCTTCAGAACTCAACAAACATGGTGTAGCAAGAGCCTCAGATTTTGCTGTGATCATTACGCCACCAGCTGGTGCAATATATGGTCCAGAAAAATGGATGGACCTGAGAATAGAATCCGTGAACCTTCCTTCTAGGTCGCTGATGACTATTGAACAAAGATATCATGGACCAATTCGGTATATTCCATATTCGGTGATCTTCACACCTGTTACTCTTACAGTTCTACTGAGTGAGAATATGATAGAGCGTGATTTCTTTATGACTTGGCAGGATCTCGCAGTCAGCGCAAATGGTGATGGAGATGCGAGGAGGGGGATCACAACATCAGAAGGCAAATACGATGCAAACTTCTATGAAGAAGCAATCGGCACATTAGAAATTCAGCAGTATGCAAATCATGCAGATGCTGGGGGCGGTGGTCTATTAGGGACTGCGCTTGGCGTTGCTCAGGCTATCGGGATTGATCCAAGCCCAATCATCAGACCCCTCGGATTTGATCTAGGGCTTGTTCCTAAACAAAAACCTGCAGCGCCAAAGTCAAGAATCATACTAAATGAATGCTATCCAAGAACTGTAAATGAAGTTTCAATGAACTGGAATAACGGAGATGAATTGGCAAAACTACAAGTCGAAATGATATATTTCGACGTGAAAGAAATTTATCCAGAAGATAATCCTGGGCTTGGTGGTGGAACAGGAATTCCAGGGTTGATCAGAAAGGGAATCAGCACGATCAATAAATTCAAACCGCTCGTTTCTGGAATTAAGAATGGAAGTCTTACCAGGAATCTTAAAAATTCGGTCGGCAGTTCCGTCAACAATGGGTTAAACAATATCAAAATTTTCTAATGATTGAGGAGTTACAATATGGCTTTGCCTAAACTTACAACAACAAAGTTTTGCGTTAATCTGCCATCTAATGGAGAGTTAATTCAGTTCAGACCATTTCTAGTAAGAGAAGAAAAGGCACTTCTTATTGCTATGGAATCGGAAGATGAACAGCAGATGATCATGACGATGATGGATATCATCAATAACTGCGTAGAGGGAGATAATTTCGACGTAGCAAAGATTCCGTTTTTCGATACAGAATATCTCTTTCTGAACCTAAGAGCTAAGTCTATCGGTGAAATTTCCACATTGCAGTATCGGCATACAGATGGAATCAATTACAAAGGTGAGCCGTGTGATGTTTCTACCGAAATCAAAATCAACTTGGAGCAAATTGAGGTTCAAGAAAAAGAAGGTCACGCTGATACAATTAAACTGAATGACAAACTTAGTTTGAAACTGAAGTATCCATCAATTATGGATATCTCTAAAGTCAGCCAAGAAGAAGATGAACCGACTAGAGATATCGAGATTCTTTCTTCAGCTATTCAGTATGCCTTCGACGATGACGAAATTTATGAAGCAGATACAGAAGAAGAAAAAATTGAATTCATCGAATCTATGAATTCGACACAGGTTCAGATGGTAGCAAAGTTTTTCGAAACTATGCCAAGAATTAAACATAAGGTAACATACAAGTGTGAAGGTTGTGGACAGGAAGATACAATTGAACTAGAAGGTTTGTCGGATTTTTTCTAATAGCCCTCTCTCATAACACACTGGCAAATTATTATCAATTGAACTTTTCGTTAATGCAATTTCACAAATATAGTTTGACAGAAATAGAAGATATGATTCCGTGGGAGAGGGAAATATATGTCAAGATGTTGGTGGATTACTTAAAACAAGAGAACGAAAAGAATAATGGCTAAACTGGCTTCAGCCAAGGGAAAACTGGGAGGATCCTCATCGGGAGGAGGGTCCAGCACAGGCATTTTAACAGAAAAAACATTTGTCAAATTCACAGGGAAAATTTCTGGTTATTTTGATTCCTTAAAAATAAACAACAAAAAAATGATGGAAGCCGACAGAAGAAAATCTCTTGCATTGGAACGAAGTGCAAGAAGGACTGGTGCACCAGAAAAGATTGGAGAGGATTCTGGAGAAAAAGAAGAACAGAAAGGGTTTATGGACTTTCTAAAAAATGGTCTTGGTAAAATGCTAATGAAAGCCGTTAGCATTATCAAAACTGTTATTGCAGCTGTTAGCGCATTTATTCCTGTTGCGCTTGCTGTTGTTTCGACAGCAATAAAAGGTCTAATTGGGTTAATGAGACTTGGACCAATTGGTTTGGCGATTACTGCAATTGGTGGAATAGCATATTTTTGGAAAGATATCCAGGCTGCTTTTTCTGGAAAATCGAAGGGAAGTTCACAACCCCCAAAACCAACAGAGCAAAAAGAAGGAGAAAGAACAGCAGGTGATTCTGCAGCTAAAACTTCAACAGCTGGCGGCGAAGAAGCACCTCAAGGGTCGTCTGCCCCTGCTGCAGCTGCTACCCCTGCCCCTGCTGCAGCTGCTACCCCTGCCGCCGCTCCTTCTGCTGCCTCTGCTCCTCCACCAGCTACACCTGCACCTCCCGCTGCTCCTGCGCAAGCTGCGCCAGCTTCTCCTCCACCTGCACCAGCCGCTGCTTCTGCGCCTCCGCCAGCAGCCGCACCAGCTGCAGAACCTGCCCCCAAACCCAAAGCAGAAGAACAGGGGAAGCCAGAAAAGGTAGCTTCTCCAAAAGAGAGGGC
>Ga0208644_1000702_pt1 | contig 29772 bp, 29 predicted proteins | sample VirMetDEL_Nov_18_FD_184517 | JGI IMG/M metagenome (GOLD analysis project Ga0208644, IMG submission 184517) | Aqueous microbial communities from the Delaware River and Bay under freshwater to marine salinity gradient to study organic matter... | ecosystem: Environmental > Aquatic > Marine >...
CCAGACATCATTATCGACATTAAAGGCCCCATCTTTACAATTAAGTTAGATGCTAGAAAGACATTGGACAATAACGTCATTGTCTATGATCATAAATTCTTCAATGTTGTATTTGTTCCATTTAAAAATAAAATAATTACAATGCCCAAGCAGCACGTCAATAGAGACACCTACAACATGCAGAGTGATTACTTGACGTTTTTGCAGGAAAAGGGTGCTATTCAAAACGGCACAATTAAGAGTGGCGGTGTCTTTAGATCGCTAGAGGCATTCTACCCAGTTAACAAAGAACTAGATGTTCTACAGGTTCTACTGCTTTTAACAAGCGATTACATGAAAAATCACGGTGGCGATTTCGCAAAGATGGAAGATTACATTGAAGATGTTGAAGAAATGTATGTTGACCCACCAGATGATGAGACAACACCCTATGGCAAGGTTCCACAAGAAGCCGAAAAGGGAACACTACCAAGTCCCTACGGCAAACCTTACGGATTAGTTTACAGGATTTAAAATGCTATGGTTTATTTTAGCTTGTTATGGATTAACTCAAATCCTAGTCTACGGTTCTATCTTTAATTCAATAAGACCAAAACACCACTTCTTTAAGTGTCCTATGTGTATGGGATTCTGGGTTGGTGTAATAGTTTGTTTGATTTCGCCCTGGACTAGACTATTTACTTTTGAAATTAATGTAGTCAATTTACTATTATGTGGTTGGCTAAGTTCAGGCACAAGCTATGCTTTGTGTATGATAATAGGAGATGAAGGGATAAATGTCAAAAGGGATTAACATCAACATTTACACTGAAAGCCATTGGATGCTTAGACCTCCAACTAATTGTTGCCGAGGAAAGTGTACCACGCGGGTGATGCCCGCTTTAGGAGATTATTAATGAATACGCTAAAACTTACAAAAGGCGAATTAACAAAGATCATTCTTGAAGAAGTAAGAAATCTTCAAGAACAACCAGTGGATGATGCTGTAGAAACTGCGAAACAAGAAGTACTCCAGATTTTACAGGCAGACCCCGCCAAGTACCCTCTAGTTCGTGATATTTTAAAGGGTATGGAATAATGAGTAAGCTAGTTCTAACAGAATTTTTAGAGTTTAGAACAGACTCCGACCTTCTTACTGAGGCTGAAAAGAAAGCCATCCAAGAAGGCGAGGAGATTTACCTAGCTGGTGTTATGCAGCGAGCAGGTGCTACTAATGGTAATGGCAGAATCTACCCAAAGCCAATTCTAGAAAGAGAGGTAGAGAATTACCAAAAGCTAGTCCGCGAAGGCAGAGCAGTCGGAGAGTTAGATCACCCCGATAGCTCCGTAGTTGAGCTTAAGAATGCTTCACACTTAGTCACAGAGATCAGAATGGATGGTGACGATGTAATAGGCAAGATTAAGATCCTAGACACACCAGCAGGTAAAACAGCTATTGGTCTTCTAAAAGGCGGTGTAAAGTTAGGCATTTCTTCAAGAGGTCTAGGTTCTACGAGGCAAGAGGCTGGTAAAACAATCGTTCAAGAAGACTTTCAACTAGTCTGCTTTGATTTGGTGTCAGAGCCTTCTACAACTGGAGCATTCATGCTTAGAGAAGGTAAAGAACCAAACATCTTTACAAAAGCAGATAAGATTAATAGACTATTAAACGACTTGGTGAAGTAATGAAAAAAAACAATCTTAAATCAATGCTGAAACCCCTTATCAAAGAATGCATTAAAGAAATCATCTTTGAAGAAGGGGTTTTATCATCTATTATTAGAGAAGCCCAAGGCTCACCAACTAAAGAGGTTATCAAAGAAGATAAGCCTTTTAGCAAGTTTGTCCAAGAACCAAAGAAAGAAAATAAGCAACTAGCTGAGACTAGAAAGAAAATGAGGGCAGCCATTGCAAATAAGATTGGAGCAGACTTTGATCCCTTTGAAGGAACAAAGCCGCTAACAGAATCACAAGCTTCAGGCGGTCCATCACAAAGCCCAATGGCTGGTGTAGATCCAGGCGACAAAGGCATAGACATTTCAAACATTCCCGGCTTTGGTAAGTGGGGAACTATTAATGAGAGGTTAAAATGAGCGGCACTAAGAATGTTGAAGTAGTTGCTAAAGGCAACATGCCCGGTGAAGTTCTAATTAGGAAATTTATTAAGGCTGTTAAGAAGTCTGGCATAATTCAAGAGGTTAGAGAGAGGCGATACTACCAAAAGCCTTCCGACAAGAGAAGAAAAGAAAGAATCAGAAGAAAGAAACTAATTAAGAAGGCAAACCAAGAAAAAAATAAAGTTGCCAAGGGGAACAGGGATTAAAAATGGCTGAATTCAATTTTGTAAAACCGGGACTAAATGCTGTAGGACAGTATCAACTAAGTGGCATTCCTTATGCCACCAGTACATTGGCAATTGATTCTGCTACGGCAACTGAGCTAGAATTCCCTACTGTTACTAAATTTGTTACTGTTGTTAACGAACACAGCGGATCATCAGCCAAACTAAGAGTTGGTTTTAGCGCTGCTGGTGTTGCTGGTAATAATTATTTTATTTTAGATAATGGCGAGTCTTACACTGGAGAATTTAGAGTTTCCTCAATTTTCTTAAGAGGCGACACAACTGCAACTTCCGCTTCAGTCATCGCTGGCTTAACTATGATTGAGACAAATAACCTACCAACCAACTGGTCTGGCTCTGACTCAATTTACACGGACGGAATCGGCTAAGATGATAATAAGCGGCTTCGGTGGAAAAGGCGGGTCTTTATCAAGTCGTTCTTCTGGGGTTAGCACTGAAGAAGATAGGTCCGGTGGATTCCTAAAACTTGTAAGGTCAATTGCTGGCGATGATTTACTTTTTTGTTTAGACCCAGACTCAATTACTGCCGGCATTGGTGAAACAGTAAATGAGTGGTTTGACTCGCTTGGAGCATTTGATACTCACTTCACAGCACAAAATGTTGCGACTCGCAAACCCTCTTTTAGCTTATACAACAATAAACCAGTTCTCGACTTTAACGGCACTAACAATGCTTTTAGATCAGCACAAAATGTTTCGCAACTAAATAATAAAAAAGCATTATCTTTGATTTATTTTGCAAAAGTAAATGGCGGTAGCGGATTTAAATCAATTTTAGAACTTGATGCTTTGTGGTACACCGTTAACGGGTTTGCAGTAGGTATCCAACGTGATTCGTCTGATTATGCAGTTTATTATGCACAAGACCAAGACCCAGATGGAGTCAGCAGGGGCGGCGTTGCTGGTAGTAACGGAACAAATGTTGATGTTGATTTACCAATAGTTCATGGTGTCGTTTTCAATCGCAATGGCGCAGGCGGCTCTGCTGGCACAACCACAAGACCATTTGTAAATGGTGTTGCAATGACAGCCGCACAAACTTACACAGGCGGCAACACATACAACATTGATAGTGCCTGGGTAAGTGATAAATTGCTTTTCATGGGTGCTCGCGGCACAACAGTACTTAACTTCAATGGTTCAATTGGAACATTTATCGCTGTCACAAGAGCCCTTACAGACGACGAAATGGGAAGGTTGTCGAGAGCAGTTTTAAGAAAACATAACTTAGGAACTGATGCTCCCGCGATTCCTGCTCCCTCTGGAGGAGGTGGCGATAGTGGAGTCACTTATAATATTGATGAGGTCGCAGGGCAGAACATTACAGACACCGCTGGTACTCTTTACGATGATGGCGGTCCAACTGGTACTTATTCACAAACCGACTACACAACTTACATTGTTCCAGGCGCAGGTAAGAAAGTTGTAATTACAATGAGAGAGTTTGAAATGGGTCCTGGCGACGGCAACTTTAACGAAAAATTACGTTTCTTTAATACCACTTCAGGTATTCTAAACTTCTACGGTAGTATGACAGATGGAGGATCCAATGCTCCAACACAAGATCAAGTTATTAATGGTGTTGATGGCGGTACAGTTACCATTATCTTTGACCAGTCAGGTTATTATGGCGCAGGCGGGTTCTTTAGTCAGGACGCCGAAGGATTTAAATTAACTTGGGAAATAGTTGATGTGTAATAATAGGAATAAATAATATGTCTACATGCCCACAACCAATAACTTATTATATCCAAACTGAATCTATTGCAGGTCAGGTAGGAATACAAATAGAGAAAAATTTTACAAAATACAGAGTTATTGGTATTTGGGGACATGTCACTCCACCACCCTCTGTTGAGTGGATACAAACAGAGTGGCACGGATTTGATGTTCACGAGTGGGTCACCTCGTTAGGTTATGTCTTTGTACCAATACTTCCCCGCCCAATTCCATAAAGCATTTTACCTTTTTTACAACTATTTATTGTAGCGTAAATTAGGAGTTTACTTATGTCATCTATGTTAGAACAAGCAATTATCGACGCAACTGCCCTTAGAGAAGCAGCAATTAAGAGCGCTGAACAAGCAGTTGTAGAAAAATATTCAACCGATATTAAAGAAGCAGTTGAGAAACTTATGGAAGAAAATGATTTCGAAGAGAATAAGACTGTTGATGAGCAGATTGTAGAGGCAGATGAGAAGGGCAGAGGTTATGCTTTTGCTGAAGACACTGAACTAAGCGATCTTGAGGCACATGAGGTGGTTGACATTGATGTTAAATCTCTCTTTGAGCAAGTTCAAAAAGAACAACTTCAAGAAGAAGTTGAATTGGAAGAAGATATTTTTGAAGAAGAATACGATCTAAGTGAAATAGTTGATGAAGTTTCTGATGTCTTAGACGAAATGGGTGACACCGATGAGCAACTTGAAGACATGGTAGAACTTGAAGAAGAGTTGGAAGAGTCAATGAAGTTTGACTTTGATCCAGTTCCAGAGGGACAAACAACCGCTTTTGGTGCAACAAGGGCACAGCAGGCAGAACAAGCAATGTTAATGGACGTCATGCTCGCCGTTGAAGAAGAGAACTCTAAATTAGAAAGCAAGAACGAATCTTTGGTTAAGACCAATAAAGAATTAACTGAGTCTAACCAAAAACTAAAAGAAACCGTGCAGAATATTGCAGATAAGTTTGAAGAGATCAAACTAGTAAACAGCAAGTTGTTCTACACAAACAAAACTTTAATGGACGACTCCCTGAATGAGCGACAAAAGGGTAACCTTGTCGAGTCCATTAATAACGCTCAGACATCTGAGCAAGCGAAGATTGTCTATGAAACTCTAAAAAGCACAGTGGGCAATGCTACTACAAATAAGCAACCGGAATCATTGAGTGAGGCAGTAGGCAAGCGATCTTCAACATCTTTATTGCTAAAAGCAAGAAAAAGCGACGAAAAGCAAGTTGTTAACGAAGGTAACATCTTTGCTGATCGTATGCAAATTTTAGCAGGCATTAAACATCAAAAGGAGGATTAAACAATGTCAAACATAGTCGAAAGATTAACAGAAAACATCGTTGCTCGTGACCTCCGTCAAGAAGGCGCTGCCCTAGTTTCCAAATGGGAAAAAACAGGTCTACTTGAGGGTCTCGGTGATGATAGAACAAAGGACAACATGTCCCGTCTCTTAGAGAACCAAGCCAAGGAACTTCTACGTGAGGCTTCCACAATGGCAGCAGGTGATGTCGAAGGTTTCGCCGCCGTCGCATTCCCAATCGTCCGTCGTGTATTCGGCGGTCTACTCGCTAACGATCTCGTTAGTGTTCAACCAATGAGTCTACCAAGTGGTCTCATCTTCTTCCTAGACTTCCAGAAGGCAAATGCCCGTCTAGGTGATGACGCTGCTGATTCCGTTTACGGTGGTGGCGTTGTTGGTCAGGCAATCACAGGTGGTGTATCACTAACCGGTCGTAACGCTGAAAAGTCACTTTACAGTCTAAACAACGGTTACTCCTCACCAGTTTCCGGTGCAGTAACTGACATGAACGTCGGTCTAGAAGTTGTCGCTTCAGGTGCTATCGACTCATCAGGTCTATTCCAGTTCATGGATAACGATCCTGCTGACCAGATCACAATCGAAGAGGCAAGAAGAATTCTTCGTTACGATCCAGATCTACCATCAGGAACTGGTATCATCATCGCTGAGGGTGAGGCAACTGACTTACCACAACTCAACCGTGATGACTTGGTTGCTATTTCTTACCGTGACGAGAATGGTGCAGTCCTATCAGGTACTGCTGCTCAGTTCTCACTAACACAGGTTCGTCGTTTGACCACCTATGCTACTGCTTCAAACGGTACACCAAACAACGCTAGAATCTTCTCAGTGTTCACCACAACTGCTTCCGTTAACGTAGCAAATGATTCTACTGCTCTTCTTGACGCTGCTGCCAACATTCCAGTTGATCAGACAGTCGCAAGAGTTCAGTACGCTACTGCTGATAACTTCGCAACAGGATTGGGCGATCCCGGTTCAGTCGCTGGTACAGCAAGTTGGTTGCTAGAAGGTGACGTTGAGGGTGCTGCCCCAACATTTGGTGATGTAAGCAATGAGATCCCAGAGATCGACATCAAAGTAGATTCAGTTGCTGTAACAGCAGTAACTAAGAAACTACGTGCTAAGTGGTCACCAGAGTTAGGTCAAGACCTAAACGCTTACCACAACCTCGACGCCGAGGTAGAGTTAACTGGTATTCTTTCTGAGCAGGTCGCTCTAGAAATCGATCGTGAGATCCTAGAAGACCTCATCAAGAGAGCAACTGCCGGTACACTACACTGGTCACGTCAACCCGGTCGTTTCGTTAACCGCGAGACTGGTGCTGATTTAGAGGAAGCCAGTTCCTCAACTGGTTACCCAGAGTTTACTGGTACCGTTTCTGAGTGGTACGAGACCCTCATTGAGACAATCAATGACGTTTCTGCTCGTATCCACAGAAAGACACTTCGCGGTGGTGCTAACTTCCTAGTTTGCTCACCAGAAGTTGCCAACATCCTTGAGTTCACCGCTGGTTTCCGCGCAAGCGTCAGCGTTGATTCAAATGGTACCGCTGGTGCTGTAAACGTTGGTTCAATCTCTAAGAAGTTTGACGTATACGTCGACCCATACTTCCCACGTAACGTAGTTCTCGTTGGTCGTAAGGGTGCTAGTTTCCTAGAGAGCGGTTACGTTTACGCTCCATACGTCCCACTACAGGTCACTCCAACCATCTTTGGTACAGAGGACTTTGCACCACGTAAGGGTGTAATGACTCGCTACGCCAAGAAGATGGTTCGTCCTGACATGTACGGTCTAGTAATTTGCCATAACTTGGTTGGTTAATTGCTAATGCGTAGTTAAGGGTTGCCCCTCATCCGTTTCGACGGGTGGGGGGTTTCTCTTTAATAAAACTATTTAGATAGTAGGAGATTACGTGAATGTCAGTACCAGATTTAACACCGTTAAGTAATTCAAGCAAAGTAATTTTGCCAATTACAGGAACACCCGATAATGTAAATGCTTCAAGCAACCCATTACCATTTGGTTTTTATATGCAAGGACCAGATTCCGCAGCATTTGCTTCAGGTGCAGCAGATCAGGTTAGTTTTGTTTACAAGAAATTAGGTGGCGATGTATTAGATATTGAATTAACTCAATACAATGTTTATGCAGCATATGAAGAAGCAGTGTTGGAATATTCATACTTGGTAAACATTCACCAAGCAAAGAACTCGTTAAACAACCTACTTGGCGCTACAACCGCTTCTTTTGATGAAGACGGACAGATTGTCGCTGGTGATGCTTTAAGCGGTTCTAACATCGAAATGGCGCTTCCTAGATATACGTTTGATTACACAAGAAGAGTTGCTGAAGGCATTGCTTCTGAAGCGGGTGCTGGTGGTGGTTTAACTTACTATACAGCATCATTTGTTCCAACTGCTAGTGTGCAAGATTACGATTTACAGCAAATCGTTAGTTCATCAATTACAAATGGAACGTTGACATTAAACAGCGGCGACACAGTTGGCGATAATAAAATTATTATTAGAAACGTTTATTACAAAACACCAAGATCAATGTGGAGATTCTTTGCATATTATGGTGGTTTGAATGTTATTGGTAACTTATCAACATATGGTCAATATGCTGACGATTCAACTTTTGAAATTGTTCCAACTTGGCAGAACAAACTTCAGGCAATAATGTATGAAGATTCAATTTACACCAGAACTTCACACTATTCATACGAAGTTATTAATAATAAATTAAGATTGTTCCCAACTCCAAGCACTGTTGGTTCACCAGATAGATTTTATTTTAGATTTACTGTAAAGAAAGATTCATTTGAGGAATATCCAGATCGTAAAACTGGAACAAAGGGTGTCAATAACATGAACAACCTACCATTCCAGAATATTCCATATGCATCAATCAACTCAATTGGTAAGCAATGGATTCGTAGATTTGCTCTAGCACTTTGCAAGGAAATGCTTGGACAGATCAGAGGAAAGATGGGCAACGCCGTTCCACTTCCAGGTGGTAACATTACACTTAATGCACCTTCTTTGTTGGCAGAAGCAGCAAAAGAAATGGGTGATTTAAGAACAGAACTTAAGACAGTATTAGACGAATTAACTTATGAGAAATTGTTAACAAAAGACTCTAATATGACCAAGGCAACTGCGGAAACACTCAAACAAGTCCCAGTTCCATTATTTGTAGGGTAATAAAGAATGGCAGATGATAAATGGACAAGACCTGATGCGCCACCGCCTCCACTTTTTACGGGGCAGAAAGAGGCAGACTTTGTTAAGCAGATCAATGACGAGGTTATTGAGCGTGTTGCTGGTCAACAAATTCTTTATTTTGCTATCTCAAGAGAACACTCAAATTATCATCCACTTTACGGCGAGGCAATAGAAAAAACATACTTACCACCAGTTAGAGTGTACAGTCGTGTAAAGTGGAATGGTACAAAAACTGAGTTTACAAAGTACGGTGTTGATAGAAGACCACAAATTGTAGTCGATTTTCATAAGAGGCGCTTAACAGAGGATCAGGATCTTTATGTTCGTGTCGGTGACTTTGTTCGCTATGGCGATTTCGATTATGAGATTGTTGAATTGAGTGAACCAAAACTACTCTTTGATCAGACAGATAGAAGTTTTGAGATTAGTGCAACTTGTATTTTAGCAAGAGAAGGAAAATTTAACCCATAGGATTATTAAATGCTACCAAAGTATATTGAAGAAAATTACAAGTTTAACAATTATCGTGATGCTCTAAGAAAAGCAGAAACTCTTGGGTGTGTTGGAACACATACAGAGGATGGAAACTATTACCCATGTAAGAATGCTGATGAATTATATAAATCAGCATATTCAGTGCAGTATGATACACTAGTCCCTTCTACATTTGAAACAATTGATATGGCGCTTTACGATTGGTTGAATCAAACTATTGATTTATTCGCAACTCGTAATGATGGTTGGCGCAAAGTTCCAATCATTTGGTTAACTCAAGAGAGAGCATTTCAAATTAAAGACGATAGAGAAATGAGAGAGTTGGGTACTGAGTCTTTAAAATTTCCAATGATCTCAGTACAAAGAACAACTGTTAAAAAAACAGATCCAAAAGACTCTCCGATACCAGCAAAACTATTTGCTAATAGTGACGGAACAACATTAACAATTGCTAGGAAAGTCAAGCAATCTAAAACTAAAAACTTTGCAAATGCAACAAGTTTAAGACTTTATAAACAAAATAACTTTAAATTTAAAAATGAAAAAGTTGTTTATGAAATGGCAACAGTTCCTTTGCCAATTTATCATGATTTGAATTATGAAATAAATTTAAGAGCAGAGTATCAACAACAAATCAACGACATGATTAGACCTTTTGCAACTTTTAACAATAACATAAATCAATTCATGATTAGAGATAGTGGACACAGTTATGAGGCATTTTTAGAAACAGACTATGGTGTAACAAGTAACATAAGCAATCTTGATAGTAATGAAAAAGTATATGAAGCAAGCATTAAGATAAAAGTCATAGGATACATTATGGGTGCTGGTGAAAATCAAAAAGGTCCACAAGTTGCAAGAAAAGAAAATTTTGTTGAAGTACGTTTCCCTAGAGAACATGTTATGTTGGGCGATATCAATGAATTCTCAGATGACGGATATAGACCCTAGTCTTTGCCGTATTTCTAAACTATTTATTGTAGCATAATTGGGAGATATTTTATGAGTGCCAGAAAATTTAAGTTTATTTCACCCGGCGTTTTCCTAAACGAGATTGATAATACACAACTACCAAACGAACCAGCAGAGACTGGTCCATTGTTTGTTGGTAGAGCAAAGTATGGTCCAGCAATGAGACCTGTAACAGTTGACTCATTTGCTGAGTTTGTACAGTTATATGGTGAACCAGTTCCAGGTGGAAAGTCTGATGATGTTTGGAGAAACGGCAATGAGCAGTCTCCTATGTACGGTACTTACACTGCACAATCCTGGTTAAGAAACTCATCAACCTGCACCTACGTTAGAATGTTGGGTTCTGAGCATACTGAAGCAACCACAGCAGGAAAGGCAGGTTGGAAAATCACAGGTGTTTCCCCACTTGGACTTGATATTCCCCATGGTGGACAGTTCCCAGAGTTTACAGGCGATGCAACTGGTTCTGCTTACGGACTCTTTGTATTCCCAAACCAACTTAGTGGTTCTGAGACAGAAAGCGCTCACGGAACTGGATCATTGGTCGCAACATGGTATGTAGAGGACGGTCTTGTTGGACTAGTAGGTAAAGACACCTTTGGTTCAAACGTTAATGCTGATACCGCGCCTACTGGTATGTGTACTTTGATTGCATCAGACGATAGCGGCAAATTCACAGTTGTAATTACAGGTTCAACTGGATACGATAAAGATCGTATCATAAGTTTTTCATTGAATGAGAATAATAAAGATTATCTCAGAAATGTTTTTAACACAAACCCAGCATTAGTCAATAAGTCAATTACTAAATCATCTCAACGAGAGAGATACTGGTTGGGCGAGACTTATGCTAGAGAGTTTAGTCAAAAATTAACACGAGGTGTAGTTACAGGATCTGGTGGCGCTTCCCAGGGATCACCCAATGCAACTTACTTGGGTGCAATAATTCCCCTAGCAACCGGTTCTGATGCAAGACATAGTAACAGGCAAATACCTTTTGAGAGAGGTACAACAAGAAATAACCCAGCAACAGGTATGGTTTTTGGTCAGGACTTGGGTGGCGCTGCTGCTTCAGGTTCTTACACATATGGTAATATGACTGAGTTGTTTAAGTTCCACGCCCTAGATCATGCTGAGTGGGCACAGAACAATCTCAAGGTTTCTATTGCCAATATTAACTATTCGCAAGATCAGTTCAATAAGTTTGGTACATTTGACGTTCTAGTTCGCCGCGCTAGTGATACAGACGCAGCACCAGTTGTTTTGGAGAGATTCAGCAATTGTAACTTAGACGCAAACTCTTTAGACTATGTTGCAAGAAAAATTGGCGATCAGTTCTTACAGTTCGATCCAGTTACAAGAAGATTAAGAACAAGAGGTGAGTACCCTAACAGTTCAAAATACATTAGAATTGAAATGGATGCTGACGATTACGATTCTCAATTGTTGCCATTCGGATATTACGGTCCTTTAAAGTACAAAGATATTGAAGTGGATAGAGAGACAAACACTCAGCAGAATAACTTTGGTACTGGCATATTTGGACTAGGTGCCAAAAATATCTTCGATGGTGCTCAAGACCAATTAATTATTACAGGTTCAGGTCTCGGCGCTAGTGGATTCAAGGGACCAGGACTTAAGTTGCTTTACCCATCTCACGAATTGAGAATTTCTGGTAACCAAGATGGTTTAGCAGACCAAACTGACGCTTACTGGGGTGTTTGGACTGGTATCTCTAAGACAAGTAACAAGTTTAACCGCGATTACGCCGACTTGAATAGAAACAGATCAGACATTATCACTGCGCCACTAACTGATACCGCGTACAGTGAGTACCAATACATCTTTACTCTTGACGAAGTTGTATCTGGATCATCAGATGGTATTCTAAGTTGGGTTTCAGGTTCAAGAGTAGATGGTGATGCCATTTCTGCTCAGTCAGGATTTACCTACAAGAATGTACTTGATAAGGGTGTTGATAGATTTACAATGCCCATGTACGGTGGTTCTGATGGTCTTGACATCACAGAGAAAGACCCCTTCAGAAACACCTTGTTAGATGGTAAGACAGAAACAACCAACTATGCATACAACACTGTCAAAGAGACAATTGATATTGTTAAAGATCCTGAGTTTGTTCCATACAACTTAATCTCAGTTCCCGGCATTACTAATGAGCAGTTAACCACACACCTCATTAACACTGCCGAGGCAAGAGCAGACGCTCTAGCAGTTATCGATCTAAAGGGTGACTTCCAACCCTCACACGAAGACGATGACGGTAAGGTATACCCTAACTTAAGTGAGACAATTTCTAACTTGAAAGAGCGTCAGATTAACTCAAGTTACGGTTGCGCTTACTACCCCTTCGTTCAGATTAGAGATACTCTAGAAGGACAGTTAGTATATGTCCCAGCATCTGTTGCCGCTATCGGCGCAATGTCTTACACAGACAGAGTGAGAGCACCATGGTTTGCACCAGCAGGATTCAACCGTGGTGGTCTTTCAAGCGGCATTGTTGGTCTACCAGTTGTTAACGTAACTGAGAAACTTACATCGCAAGATAGAGACCTTCTATACGACGCCAACATTAACCCAATTGCCTCATTCCCAAATGAGGGCATTGTAATCTTTGGTCAGAAGACTCTACAGGTTACAAGAAGTGCTTTGGATAGAATTAACGTTCGTAGATTGTTGATCTTTATCAAGAAAGGTATTTCTAACATCGCTGCTGGTATCTTGTTTGAACCAAACGTTCGTGCTACATGGGCACGATTCATTGGTCAAGCAGAACCCTTCTTATCAGATGTTCAAGCAAGATTTGGTTTGGATGAGTACAAGTTGGTTCTTGATGAGACAACAACAACACCGGACTTAGTTGATAGAAACATTCTGTACGCCAAGGTTTACTTGAAACCAACCCGTGCAATTGAGTTTGTTGCTGTTGACTTCATTATTACCAACACTGGTGCATCTTTTGAGGATTAAACTAATTAATAGGAGAGTAGGAGACTAAAAATGCCAAACAAAGCAACACCAATTCCACCATGGGCATCAGTTAAGATTGAACCAAAAAGAGAGTTTAAATTTATTCTAACTTTGGGTGAAATCCCAGCATGGGTTGTCACTGATTGTGATAGACCAAACCCAAATTTTGATGGACAAGTAAACCATGAGTTTTTAGGACATCAATTTAAGTTTCCTGGTAAATTAAAGTGGTCAGATATTAACATGACACTTGTTGAACCAATTGATCCCGATGTATCTGGATTGGTGCTAGGTGCAGTTGAAAAGGCGGGTTATAACCCACCATCAACATGGACTGCCGACAATGAAGGTTGGAGAACTACCTTTTCTAAAGAAAGATTTGTAACTGGAAACTTTGGTAATATTTCAGTCAAGGTATTAGATTCTGATGGAAATGAGATTGAGACATGGACTCTATACAATTCATTTGTCAATGGTGTTTCCTACTCTAGTCTAAATTACGGTGGTAGCGCAATCAACACAGTAAAATTGACATTTTCCTATGATTATGCTACTTTGAATATTACAGAAATTAATCAAAATTAATAGTGTGACATAATTATTGTAAGATGTCAGACATAAATTATACACAAACTGTAAGATCTAGTTTACAATCTAATTTTAGATTTCTTTTGCGTATTGATAATATTCCCTTTGCTATGGTCTCTTCTGTTAGTAGACCAAAACCAAACATATCATCACCGAAAGAGTTCACACTATTAAACTGGAAATTTAAACAACCAGGGACTATTGTAACTTGGGACAATGTTACATTTAAAGTTGTTGAGAGTTTTGACAACGAAAAATTTGATTCAATATCTGGAATCCTTTTAAAAACATATAAAGAAAGAGGGTATGATAATCCAAACCAGATTGATGCTAGTAATTTAAAAGATATGAATAAAAAGTCATTAATAGATTCAATCGGAACTGTTAAAATAGAAGTGATAAATCCAGATGGAGAAGTTTACGAAACTTGGAAATTATATAATGCTTTTGTTAGCGGAATTGATTTTGATGGACTCAATTATTCAGGAGCATCTATTTTGGGAGCATCGGTAACTTTAAGTTATGACTGGGCAGATTTAACATATAGAACATCCACTGGTAGAGAAATTACATACTAAAAGAGGTAAAAATGCAAAAATTTGAACTTGAAGAGCAGTCTTCATTGTTGGAACACAATGGAGCAACTTTTTTTATTGATTTGCCAACAAAAGGTAAATTTTATTCAGAAGATCATCCTTTTCATAATAAAGAACAAATTGAACTTAAGATGATGACTACAAGGGAAGAGGAGATTCTAACAAACCCTTCTTATATCGAAAATAATTTAACAATTGACAAACTCCTTCAGAGTGTGTTAAACATGCCTACAATAACGACTGCGGATCTTTTTGAGGTTGATCAGTATGCAATACTGATTGGACTTAGAATCGACGCTTATGACGAAAACTACAAGGTTGTAGCAGCATGTTCTAACTGTGAGGAAGAGTATCCTTTCTCTATTGATCTCGATGAGATGCGTGAAAAGGTTAATTACAGTGATCTGGAAGAAACACCGAACAATACTTTTGTTGTAAAGTTGCCAAAGAGTAATAGAACGGTAGAATTTAAATTAGTTTTGCCTAAAGAAATATTATCTGTGCAAAAAACAACAGAAAAACTTTCAAAGATGAACGTTAAAACAAACTTCACTCAAGAATTTTTAAAGAGAATCGTTGTGTCAGTTGATGGTGATACTGATTCAGCAGAAAAAGATAAATTTTTAAGGTTTTTGCGAATCATGGACTCTAGATTTTTGATGTCTGCATATGAAAAAGGTATCCCTGAACTTGATTTATCGGTTACAAGCACCTGCCCACACTGTAATCATCAGCAGGAAGGGGGTATGCCTATCCAGGCGAACTTTTTTTTCCCTGAATTCTAGTTATATAGAAGATATATACAGCAATGTAACTGCTGCAATAACTCATACCGGATGGAGATACAAGGATCTGTTTAATTTACCGATTAAAAAAAGAAACTGGATTTTTCATTTGATTGTAAAAGTGAACCAACCGAGCGAGGAAGATGAGTAAAGATTTTATAACGCGATTTATTAATCCTGATGGTACATTTAGAACGGATGACTTTCTTAAAGCGTCCAGTAAATTAGGTGGTGATATAACGGAAGCGGTAACAAAGGCTACTGTGCTGCAAGCCGCCGCTGGTGTTTTTGAAGGTTCTCTTGCAGGGCAAAAACTATTATTTTTAGAACTAGTAGGTCAAATAGAAAAATTTCAAGTAGATGCGTTAAAGACTCTTGGTATAACTGACTTTAATAAAGAACTTGGACAATCAGTAGCATTGTTTCAAGATTTAAACAGTAATGTGAATAGGTTTGGTATTACTCAGGAAACGCTTAAAGATACTATTATTGAGACTACAAAAGCGTTTGATCAATCAGGAGAAGTTGGTAGCAAAGGAATAGAAAAACTTTCAAGAGCAATTGCAGCAAACTCTAACATAGTAGATAGATCTACATTAGTTGAATTTTCTAAAGGATTGGTTTTTCAATCAGGTCGTTCAGCAGAACAAGTTGCTGGATTATCAGATAATTTAATAAAACTTGCTGTAGATCTTCGAAGACCGCCTAGTGAAATTATTAAAATGACAACGGCGTTGGCATCAAATAATGCTACTTTTGCTACAACTAGTAAAGAAATGGATAAGATCATAATAAGATCTACTAAAATGGCGCGCGCGCTAGGTATTGGGTCTGATGCTCTTAGAGGTTATGGCGCTAGAACGTTTACAATTCAATCAAGAATACGTGAACTTGGACAACTTGGTAGACTTGCAAGAAGATTGGGATTTGATATTAATGCGAGACTTATAGGTTCGACAAAAGCAGCAGATAGAATACAGGGAGCGATTCAATTTCTATACAAATTAAATAGAGCAATGCAAACTGCGACAGAAGATCAAAAACAAGCAACTGCCGCGTACTTGGAGACAACGCAACTTGGTGCTATCGGTGGACAGGGAATCAGGGCGGCAATTATGGCAAGAAGACTTCTCAGTCCTGCTGAAATAGAGAAACTGGTCAAAGAACGTGCTGGTCGCGGTGCAAGACCAGGAGAAATAGATCGGTTAAGAAGAGGGGCAGTAACTACAGCAGATCGATTAAGAGTTCAAGCGGATCAAATACGACTTGCAGCAGCAACGAAAGCGATCTCTGAGTTGACAGGAATTACGGGAACTACACAGGAGATTGTACAAACTCTCGGAAGAGACTTGCAGGTATACATACCACAGTTTGAAAAAGCAGCAAGAGCAATTAGTGAAGGAACAGGAAAATTTGCGGGAGTGATGGTTGAATTTGTTGGTTTGGTAGTTAGACTTGTAGCAAACAGGGGACAACTAGATAGCGCAGAAGCACAGCGTTTAATAAATAGATTGACACAAATACTCCCACAAGTACAGACAAAAATGGGTATGGGTGCTGGAGGTCGCACCGCAGCGCCAGCAGCGGCACCTGCACCCCGGACTCCTTAACTTTAGTCAGTCTCTGAAATAAAAACATTTAAAGACATAATTATAGTATGGCAATATCAATAGGCAACACTTATATAAATGGTTTAATAGATGCTGCGGTCGGACCACTTGACAGTATTTTTACTTCACATGCGAGTGATCCCACATTAAAGACAGCACTTCCCGCAGAAACAGAAATAAGAAATAAGTTGAGTTTTGCCAACATTTATATTTCTTTTCCAACTAAAGGTGGCAACATACCATTTTTAAATTTTTTGCCCTCAAACATTTTAGTTTTTCCAGCGTACTTGTCTTCTTTTTCTGACAAGTTCCAAGTAGACGCTTCTGGTCAAAAGTATTATGGTAGGACTGATCCAACACCAAATTATAAAGGTGTTACAAGAAATATTTCTGTTGGACTATCAATTCCATGCTTTAACTCTAAAGATGCAAACGAGAACATGAAAAAGATTAACGCATTTGTTCAGAATCTATATCCAACATATAATTCTTTTAAAGGTGATTTGATAATGGGTTCGCCACCTCTTGTGAGAGTAAAATTTGGTAACTTAATAACAAATCAAGCAAAAGGTTATGGTGGACTTTTAGGATATATAACCAGTTTTGATTATAGTTTTGATGTTAATGATGGTTTTTATTTTTCAAATGACGGATCAAACTCAACAAATTTGTTTTTTAAATCTTATAATTTAACTTTCACTTTTACAGTTCTACACGAAGGTGTCGTTGGAAACATAAACGGAAAAGAGTCTATAAACCGTCCTTTCCCTTATCAGACAAATACAAGCAGATTCAATCCTGCACAAATTTTGGGAGGGTCTGGGGCAACCGCACCAATATCTCAAGATATAGCACAGCAATCACAACTGGGGGAGAACTAATATGACATCTAGGTATTCAAAAACTCGACCCCAAGAATTAAATGACTTGCAATATAAACAAGTTTATCCTGAGAAGTTTGAAAATTATCGAAAAAGTTATTTGTTAAAAAAAGAAACACTAAACATAAATTATCCTACATTTAATGATGTGCTTGGGTTTGATTATGAGATTCATGTTTGGGGGGTTGGTGATCGCTATTACAAACTCGCCTCTAGATATTATGGCGATCCTACATATTGGTGGGTGATCGCGTGGTTTAATAAAAAACCAACAGAAAGTCACATTGAAGTTGGAGATTTTATAAGAGTGCCCCTTCCTTTAAATCAAGTTTTAGTTACTTTGGGGTATTAAATGTCATACTTCTTTCCTTTAAATACAAAAAGCAAAGTCAAACCTGCTTCAATTTTAGAGTCTTTTCTTTATCAGATTTTATTGCCAGATATTTCAAACACAAAAAATCGCAGCAAAGCGTTCAAATTTTTAAAGAATGAAGATCGATTAGAGGAATTATTTAAAAAAAATAATGGATTAATTCAACTTAGTCCAAGTTTTGGTTGTGATTTTGAATCTAGTGTTAAAAACACATCAAAAGAAGGTAAAAAAGAGCACTTGGAGTTTATACAAAATTTGTCCCCTGAAAAGTTGGCAGTTATGACACCATTCATAAGAATGTATATTGTTCCAAAAAAGTTTTTAAACAATCCTAAAGATTTTAAATCAAACCTTATACCAATTTCTTTTTCTAAAGAATTTGACACTGACTTTTATTTAAAAAGACAACGTGGGTTGGGCAACGCTTTGGCAACTGCAATCCCAGGGCAGGGTCAAGATACAGTATCAACAAGTCGCGGCGAAACTGCTGCGATCTTAGATCTTTCATTGTCAAGAAACTACAATACTGTTGGTGCTCAGGACTTTTACAATGTAAACGTAAAATTTTATTTTTCATCTTTTAATGTTTTTGCCTATAAACCAGCAGTTGAAAAGCAGTTTTTAACTGGTTTTGGTTATGGTGGCGATACTGTGGCAGCATTAGGTGCCTCTAATGTAAGGTATAGTAAATTAATTGAACAAAATAATAATGATTTTCAGTTGGTATTACACTATGGATACACAGTTGATAGAACTGTATCTGAGTCCATATTTCCTTTTTCAGAGAGATCTATTATTGAAAATTTTGAACAAAGATATGTTGCGATAAAACCGTACCAGAATGATATATCTTTTGACGAGTTCGGAGGCGTTACTTTAAATGTGACATACTCACCAGAAATAGATAACATTTTACTAGACACAATAAAATTTCCAACAAAAATATTTGAGAACAAAGAAGTTTTTAATATTGTTCAAAAGGATATGTCTCCTTTGGAAATAAATCTTTCAAATCAACTAGAGCAAGCACAAAAAGAATTAAAAGTTGCAAATAAAAATCAGGTTGCTAGAAAAAAACTAACAAGCAAAGTTAGAAGTTTGAAAACAAAAATCGCTGCATATCCTGCATTTAGATATGCACAGTTGTTAGGAGACCTCTTAAATAAAGAAAAAAGTGTTTATGATTTATCCGTATCAGGAAATAAATCAGGAAAAGGTATAGACTCTAAATATACTTTTAATGTAACATTGAAAGATGGTGATAAGAAAACTGAAATTTTAAGAGAAACTTATACCTTGAAAAAAATAAAAAAGCAAGTTGAAAAAATTAAACTAGAAAGAAAGGATGAAAAGGATTTATTAATTTTAAAAGATGATAAGTTCTTAGAACTCACAGTTTCAAGAATGTTGCCAAGCATGACAACAAGTTCTATAAAGTTTGTTTTTTTAAGAGATTTAATTTCAGCAGTTGTAAAAATATCGAATGTTGATAAAAATATGCCTCCCATAATTTTTGATAACTTTCCAATGATATTACCAGATGGTAAAAGATATTGGTGTAATATGGGCGACATCCCAATTAGATTTAAGAGAATCAAAGGCATACTACAAACCTTTTTAGTGCAAAGTCCTGGTGGAGATTTGCGCGATTTCTTAAAATATATTTTTTCCGTTGTTGTGCCCAACACAATTGTTGAGGAAGAGCAAAAAAAGTTCTTACCACAGTTCTCTTTCAACTATGTCAATTTTGATATTTCATCTTGGAAATCAGATAATAAAAATGGTAAAAAAGCAAAAGAACTTTTTCTTGATGGCGATAAGGGAGACTTGATTGATTTTGCTAAAGATTATTTAGATAGTTCAGATGCTGGTGCATCTAAGCATTGCATATATGTTGGAGTGAACCCTGACATTACTCAACAAGATACGTCTCTTTCTCTTGGTACCGAATTGCCAATAGACTCTGACCTTTTTAAAAATGATGACAAATTATTAAAAGCGGGCGTGGTAAAGACAATCATAGGCAACCCTAGAGGCGTTGTTCAACAAATAAACTTTTCTGGAGAAAGTTCAGAAATGTTTACCAACTTCCTTTATGCGTATAGAGGTTCAGACAAGTCCTCTTTCAACGCAAGTTCAATTTCTAACTACAACTGCACTGTGCAAATGTATGGAAATTTTGCTCTGGACTTTCCAGGTCGCTTTTATATTCCCGCTGCTTCTATCGGATATAGTCCAGATTATAAAGATGGAGAAAGGGATAGGTTGTTAGGAAATGATTTTGAAATTGGTGGAATTTATACCATACAAACAAAAACAGATACTTTAAGTTTGACAAATATGACTTATTCTTCTACAGTTAGTGGGTTTCAACATCTCAGAGAATCAGAGAGATCAAAAAGAGAAATAAAAGAAAAAGTAGATTCAAACGAAAAGCAAAAAATAATACCAACAAATAGTCCAAAAATCACAATAAGCGATTATCTTTATGAGCAGAGTGGGGAATATGAACAGATATATGTCAAGAAGTCAAGAGCACCAGTTCCATCTGCAACCCCAAGAGTAAAATCTGCTGCTGATGTGGGTGTAACACTACCTGGGTCAACTCCAGCACCAACCCCTGCACCACCACCGGGTGGATTGTTTGGTCGTCAAGCAGGTGGATTTAAACAGTTTCCAGAGGGATAGAATGCGATGAAAATTAATGTTCAAAAAATAATATCCTACACAGAACCTTCAGAAGTTAATGAAGAGAATACTAAATTAGATATTGAATCTGTAGAACCTGGGTCTGAGACTGCACCATTGTATGAATATAAAAGTGAATACAAGAAGCAAGTCAATGAACAAAATTATCCTGTTGGGGTTACCAAAAAGTTTAACCAAAAGAAACTTAATTTAAATTTCAACTTTTTTAAAACAAAAGAAGCAGCAATTAAATATCTGGATGGACTTGATGAATATGCTGGATATAAAATTATTTATGTCAAAGGTCCTATGCCAATTGACGCCAGCAACCCTGATAGCACTAAAGTTTGGAAATTTAAAATTGAATATCCAATTAACCCACCATTAAATCTATACAATGGGATAGACCTTCTTTATAAAGATCTTTTTTATGGAAAATTAAATAACAAAAACAATGTTATAAAATTTAAAAATGATGAAAAATTATTAAAGCAGTTTAATGGGACATCTTTCAAGGCAATAAACTTTGTTCATGACGCTGCCGTAGAACTTTTAAAGCAGTATAACCAACAAAGAAAAACTCATCCAAAAAGTATATTAAACAATATACAAATAACTAAAGCATATACAAAAAGTATAGATTATAAGAATTATTTAAAAATATTAAATCAACAGTTTTTCAATGAAGTTTTAAATCCAATTAAAAATACAAAAAAGATTTCAAATTTTGATAATTTTTTACTTTTATTTCACCAATGGATGAAAACAAAGGGAGGACCTGTAACAGAGTCTTCCTTTTATAAAAGTTTTTATAACAACATTTATGCTACTGGATTAGCATTTGATGTTTATGAAATTACTAGCGAAGAGGAAAAAGAACAGATATTAAATGATCCAAGATATTCAACTTTATATTATCTTGCAAAAATGAATGGGTTTAGAATTGATCCAAACTATCCAACGAGACTCGTAGCAGATATAAAATCAGAAAAGATGTTGGACTTATATGCAAAAAAATATTTTGAAGAACAAGATATAGAAAAAATACCACCTTTAATATATAAAAATTATTTTGACTTGGTTGAATTCTCTTTTTCCTCTAAAGATTCAATTTCTTTATTCTTATTAAATTTAATAAACTTTTACAATAACTTTGTTGACAAATATTTGTACTCGATAGATTTTACAGCATCTGCTGATATAAGTCAAAACTATAAAAAGAAGTTTGCAACCAATAAAGTATTAAGAAGAAAATTTGATGCCAACGATTTGGTGGTTGAAAGGGTTGATGGTAATTTTACTTTAAATAAAAAATATTTGAAGACTTATGTTGATTTTAGATTATATGAAGAATCAATAAATTTACCACAAAAACAATATGAACATTTAATTGATAAAATGATGACTTTGATAAGTGTGTTTGATTCAAAAAGTTTTATAAGCACAACTAATTTTTCTGAGAAACTTTTAACTTCAGTGCAGGCAATAAATTATTTAGAGAATTTTATTAATAGTAAAAAGAATCCAGACTCTGACAAGGTTGATTTTGCTTATGTTTTTGGTTTAGCGAAAGAAAAACTCTTGACATCTGGTGAGGACTTTAGTAATCTTGTACAGCAAGACGAAGAAGGGAACATATTCTCTGTTTCGCCGGTTGATATTAGCACAGACTTTTCTTAAGGACTAAATGTTTTTCTCAAAAATTGATTCAAAAAATAACTGCAAGAGCATCTATGCAGATGATAAAGTATTCTCAGATTATGACGAGGATATGAAGTATACTTGGACTTATCAAGAAGATCTACCACAGGACGTTAAGTTTGTAAAACTGTTCTGCGGTGGTAAAGATTACTTGGAACTGCTCCCAAAGCGTGATGCAGATGAATACAAATCACTTGAGAACAAGATTAAGAACACTCTCAAGTCATACAGTGTGTGTGGGTATGACCCTCGTGGATATTGTTTGGATGAGTTGGTGGGCAAGACCTTCATTGAAGATTTTTTCAATCTCAAGAATAAAGCGATGGAACTTGCAGTAAAGAACTTCCCAGAACCAAAGAATTATGCTCAGTTGGAAAAGATTGAGCGTTTAGTTCATTCTATTTCAAAACGTCAGTTGAACTTAGACCTTACCAACGTTTATACGGCAGCGAACGACAACCGTATCAAGAAGATCATCAAGAGGTACTCAAGTAGTCCCGCCTTTATCCACTACAACACCTTCGGGACCGTTACGGGGCGGTTATCTACTACCCCCTCTTCATTTCCCATCCTTACCTTAAACAAAGAATATCGCACTATGATTACACCAAATAATGGTGTTTTTGTCGAGTTCGATTATAATGCCTTTGAATTACGTGTTCTAACCGCCCTGCTTGGGCGTGAGCAACCGAAAGGGGATATCCACGACTGGAACATCAAGAATATCTTTAAGGACGGTACAAGTCGTTCTGAGGCGAAACAGAGGATTTTTGCTTGGTTATATAATCCCAACTCCAACGACAAACTTTTATCTGAGAAGTACGACCGGGAGGGTCTGTTGAAAAAATATTTTTCTGATGGTAAGATTGTGACCGACTTTGACCGTGAGATTGAGGCAGATGATTATCATGCACTTAACTATCTAATCCAAAGTACGGCATCTGACTTGTTTTTGGAGCAGGTATATAAGGTATTCAAAATTTTAGAAGACAATAACGCTAAATCTTATGTATCGATGCTTATTCATGATAGTATGATCTTAGATTTTGATAGAATGGATTACAAATTGCTGAATCAAATCAAGGATGCTTTCAAGCAGACAAGATATGGTGACTTCAAACTAAATATTCAGGTCGGAAGGACATTAGGAGATCTAAGCGCAGAATGGAAGTAATTGGTATTGGCAATGCAGGTCGTGAGATTTGTAAAATATTTGAGCAAAAAGGGTATAAAACATACTCTATTGATAATCACAGCGATGCTTTTGTAAAGTTTCCTAAAGTAAAGACGATTGAGGAGGCAGAAAAGGTTGAAATTGACCTTTCAGAGTTAAAAAATAATATAAAATCGGACCATATTCTGTGTGTAATGGCAGGATCTGGTCTTATAACAGGTGCTTGCCTTAGAATTTTAGAGAATTTCAGAGATAAGAAGATTGATTTTCTTTATATTCAACCTGACACATCATTTATGAACAATAATGGCAAGACAAGAGAGCGAGTTGTAAGGAATATTCTACAAGAGTTTGCCCGTTCAGGGTTATTCAACAAAATGTGGATGGTTTCCAACAAAAGTATTGCTAACCTCTCGTCAGATATATCGATTGGCAACTATTTTGAGAAGGTCAACGAGAAAGTAGTTGACATGTGGCACCTGATGGAGTATTATAGTCAGGCAACTGCGTTGATGGGGAACTTGGAAGAACCACAAGAGCAGAATAGGATAGCAACTTTTGGTCTGTATAGTTTGAACGACGAAACAGAGCAGAAGTTCTATGAACTGGAAGGAGTGAGAGAAAAACACTTTTACTTTACTTTTAGTGAAGAAACATTGAAAGAAACAGGCAATGTTTTAGAATTAGTATCTCGTAAATTGGAAAAAGCGCAAGAAAATGAATTTCAGGAAGTATCTTACGGATTTTTCCCATCGGGATATACTGTTGACAAAGTGTACATAATGTACTATACTAATCATATACAAAGCGAGGCAGGAAAATCACCTGTCTTATAAAAAGGAGAAAATAATATGGCTATTGATTTGAGTAAAATGCGTGCGAAACTTGCTGCTTCAGAGGGCAAGGGCGGTGGTTCTAGTAAGAACCTTTTCTGGAAACCAACTGATGGCGAGAGTGTCATTCGTATTGTTCCAGATGCAGACGGAGACCCCTTCAAGGAGTATTGGTTCCATTATAATGTTGCTAATGCCCCAGGTTTCCTATCACCTAAGAAGAATTTTGGTGAGGAGGATGTGCTAGATAAGTATGTTCGCAAGTTGTTCAACGATGGTACAGAGGAGAGTCGCGAGGAAGCGAAGAAGTTGATGGCAAAGCAGCGTTTCTTTTCCCCTGTAATTGTTCGTGGCGAAGAGGAGAAGGGTGTTCGTCTTTGGGGTTACTCCAAGACTGTTTACCAGAAGTTGCTACAGTTGGTTCTAAACCCAGAGTACGGTGATATCACTGATCCAGAGGAGGGTACTGACCTAACTATTAATTACGGTAAGAAGGCAGGACAGATGTTCCCAAGCACTGACATCTTCCCAGCACGTCGCACCTCACCTCTACACAGTGATCGCAACATCGCTAAGGATCTTGTTGATACTGACATCGATTATGATAATGTCTTTAGCAAGAAGACCCCAGATGAGGTTCAGCAGTTGTTGGAGCAGCACCTATCAGGTGATACCGATGACAGCACTGGTACTGTTCAGTATGCACAGACCACCGATGATGCAGCAGACCAAGCATTTAAGTCCTTGCTTTCTGCGTAAGATAGTGCTATAATGGGCGAGGGGGCAAGTCCCCCTCGCCTTATTCTATGGAGACAAAATGGCAAAAACAAAAAGCGGCAAGTTGTCTATTGCCGATATGAAAAAGTTGATAAACAAGAAAGCAGGCGTTGACGTTGCTTTTTCTTTATCAGATGATAACCCAACAGAGGTAAACCAGTTTATCCCGACTGGTTGTAGATGGCTTGATGGTATTATCAAGCGTGGTGATTGGGGTGGTATTCCTGTAGGTAAGGTTAGTGAGATTGCTGGTTTAGAAGCAACTGGTAAATCTTATATGGCAGCACAGATTGCAGGCAATGCTCAAAGAATGGGAATTGATGTTGTTTATTTCGATTCAGAGAACTCTATTGATCCTGGTTTTTTGGAGAATGCTGGGTGTGATATTGAAAGATTGCTTTATGTTCAGGCAAGTTCAGTAGAGTTTGTATTGGAAACTATTGAGAGTTTATTGGCAAACAACGATAGTCAGATGCTTTTCATCTGGGATAGTATGGCACTTACACCATCTGTTTCTGATATTGAGTCGGACTTCAACCCACTCTCTACGATGGCGGTAAAACCTCGTATTCTTTCTAAGGGTATGTCTAAGTTGATTCAGCCGATTGCAAATACAAAGTCAACTTTGCTTATTCTAAATCAGTTGAAGACCAACATTACAAGGAATACAGCAGAGGCGTTGACAACCCCTTACTTTACCCCAGGTGGTAAAGCACTTGCTTATTCCTACTCTTTGCGCATCTGGTTGACAGCACGCAAGGGTAAGTCATCTTTCATCTTTGATGATAAGGGATTTAGAATTGGTACAGAGGTTAAGGCAAAGATTGAGAAATCCCGCTTTGGAACTCAAGGACGTAACTGCGCTTTCAAGATTTTGTGGGCAGGTGAGCAAGTCAAGATCATGGACAAGGAAAGTTGGTTTGAGGCAATCAAGTCATCTGATAAACTAACAAATGCAGGTGCTTGGTTTACTTTACATCATGATGATGGAACGCAAGATAAGTTCCAATCGAAACAGTGGTTGGAAAAGTTGGAAAATGAAAAATTTTATAACACAGTACAGAAGTTGTTAGAAGAAGAAGTAGTAATGAAGTTTGACAAGCGTATTGGCGATTCAAGCGATTTTTATGAGGATAAGGAGGAGAAGTAATGAACCCATCTAAAAAGGGCGCACGTAAGAAGATAAGCAGAAAAAAGACAAATCAAGGAAACGGAACTTTCAGTAAGAAGTTCCACAACAAGCGATCAAAAACATACAAGAAGCGATACAGAGGACAAGGGAAATGACAGAGAGATCTCTAATAATTGACGGCACAAATATATTCTACAGAGCATATGTAGTAAATCCATCTTTATCTAACAGCGGTTTACCCGTTGGCGGGTTGGTTGGTTTTTTAAAGTCATTACAAAAACTTATTAGAGAGATGAAACCAACTAAGGTTTTCGTTTGTTGGGATGGGGCAGGCGGGTCTTCACGACGAAGGTCCGTTGTGTCCTCATACAAGGAAGGTAGAAAGGCAATTAGGTTGAATAGATCTACAGGTGTTTCACTTTCTTTGGAAGAGGAAAACCAAAGCAAGTTACGTCAGATAATGCGTTTATTTGAGTATCTTGATAATTTACCTCTCATTCAGTTGATGCACGATGGTGTTGAGGCAGATGACATGATTTCTATTTTGTGTCAGGAGTTGAGAGGCGAGCAAAAAATAATTGTTTCAAGCGATAAAGATTTTTATCAATTGTTGGATGATGAGACAATTATTTATCGTCCAGTGCAAGCAGTATTCAAAACTAAAAAGGATATTGTGGAGGAGTTTCAGATTCATCCAAACAACTTTGCCCTAGCAAGAGCGGTTAGTGGTGATAAGAGTGATAATTTACAAGGTGTTAAAGGTGCAGGGTTGAAGACCCTAGCAAAGCGTTTCCCCTTTTTGGTAGAGGAAAAAGATTATAGTTTGACTGATTTGGTTGATGCGTGTGAGGAAACAGAGAACAAGTTAAAGATCCATGAAGGCATTCTTGACAACTACGACAAGATCCTAAAGAACTACAAGATTATGCAACTATACGTCCCGAATGTTTCATTCCAGGTGAGAGATATAGTAAAGAATGCAAAAGAGAACTATTCAAGATATTACAATAAAACAGAGATTGTTAAGATGATGTTTACGGATGGTTTCCCACAGATCAGTTGGACAGACCTTTTTGCTCACTCAAACAGGATTGCTTCCATAAAGGACTAATTATATTCGGAGGTTTTGAGATGAAAAATTTCAAAGAAATGGTATTAAAAATCTTTTTGAGGCAAAGCACAATAAGATGAATGAGCAGGAAAATAAAACTCCTGATAAATTCCAGGTTGGAACTAGAGTAGTTCACACACCAACAGGCGATCATGGCGAAGTAATGGAGCGTGATCTTGGTGGTCCACAAGTTCTAGTAAAGTTTGATAATGATGGTGAAAAATCAGTAAGTCATATAGATCTAGAATTAGAAACAGTAAAATCAGAAGATCCTGCTGACTATTCAGCAAATTAATATCACTTGACATCAATAACCATTCTTGCTATAGTGGTAGACCCAACAAAAGGTGATCTATGCGTACAAGCGAGAAGGTGGACTTTTCAAAGTTCGGTAATATGTTTCAAGAGAATCTTGCCAAACTTATCCTTATGGATAGGGCATACTCTGACCAGATTGGCGAGGTCCTTGAAACTGAGTATTTTGAAACGAAATATTTGAAAAGGTTCACAAATCTAATTTATCAATATAAAGAAAAGTATGAGGTTCATCCGTCGATGAACCTCATGGCGTCTCTAATCAATACAGAGATGGACAAGGAAGACGACTTGGTAATCAAGCAAGTTCGTGATTTCCTTATTCGTATTCACTCAGACCCAGCAGTGCAGGGCGAGGAATACATCAAAGATACTGCTTTGGACTTTTGTAAGAAGCAGAAACTAAAAGAAGCAATCGTAAAATCAGTTCGTCTTTTGGAGAAATCTTCATTTGACGAGATTAGTGATTTGATTAACGAAGCACTCAAGTTAGGTCAGTCAAATGATTTTGGTTATCATTATATTAAAGATTTTGAGAAGCGATTTGAGGTAAAGGTTCGTAGTCCTATGACAACAGGATGGAAGACCTTTGATGACCTAATGCAAGGTGGACTTGGTGCTGGCGAACTTGGTGTTGCTATGGCAGGTACTGGAGCAGGAAAGAGTCATATTCTTGTACACTTAGGTGCTCAAGCATTGAAAGAAAAGAAAACTGTGGTACACTATACTCTGGAACTTTCCGAGACAGTTGTTGCTCGACGGTATGATTCATGTATCACAGGTGTAAAACTAAAAGACCTAAATGTATTCAAGGATAATATTCTGGAAGTTGTAAAAGATATTGAGGGGACTTTGATTGTAAAAGAGTATCCAACTCGATCTATCTCAACAACAGCAATTAAGAATCACCTTTCTAAATTGAAGATGCGTGGTGTTGAACCAGATATTATTATTGTTGATTATGCAGATTTGATCAACCCAAAAAAGAGTTATGGCGAAAAACGACACGATTTAGAATCAATTTATGAGGAATTACGAGGAATTGCGCAAGAGCATAAATGCCCAATTTGGACCGTTTCTCAGACGAATAGGACAGGGTACAACGCAGAACTTGTCACAATGGAGTCAATTTCGGAGGCTTTTTCCAAATGTTTTGTTGCCGACTTCATATTTACTCTATCCCGAACTACCGAGGATAAAAACAACAATACAGGAAGGTTCTTTGTGGCTAAAAATCGTTTCGGTCCAGACGGCTTAATTTACCCAGTCAAGATGGATACAAGTAATGTAAAGATTTCTGTTGAGCAGAATTCTATTGATCCGTCCGCTGTTGGCAAGAACGCTGCAAAAGAACAAAAAGATATGTTGAGACAAAAATATAAGGAATTGCAACAAGAAATGAAAGGAGATAAATAATGCAAATAGCGTCAGAAATTCTGTCAGATATCACAGTGCATATGAAATATGCGAAGTATATCCCCGAAAAGCAACGTAGGGAAAATTGGGTTGAACTTTGTACTCGTAATAGAGACATGCATATTAAGAAATACCCAGAGTTGAAAGAAGAAATTACCCAAGTGTATGAAAACTTTGTCATACCAAAGAAGGTTTTGCCTTCAATGAGATCAATGCAGTTTGCTGGTAAACCAATTGAGGTTGCCCCAAACCGTGTATATAACTGCGCTTATATGCCAATCGATCACCCTGATGCTTTTGCAGAGTGTATGTTCCTTTTATTAGGTGGAACTGGCGTTGGTTTTTCTGTCCAGGCACACCATGTTGAGAAACTACCAGAGATCCGCAAGCCAAACCCAAAGCGTACTCGTCGTTTCTTAGTATCTGATTCTATTGAGGGATGGGCAGATGCTGTTAAGGCACTTGTTTATTCTTACTTCAAGGGCACATCTAAACTTCGTTTTGATTTCAGCGATATTCGTCCAAAGGGCGCTCGTCTTGTAACCTCTGGTGGTAAGGCACCAGGACCCCAACCACTACGTGAGTGCTTGGTAAAGGTTGAGGGCATTCTTTCAGAGAAGGCAAATGGTGACAAACTTGAAACAATTGAAGTTCATGATATGATTTGTCATATTGCTGATGCTGTTTTAGCAGGCGGTATTCGTAGAGCCGCA
>Ga0208644_1000703_pt1 | contig 29768 bp, 56 predicted proteins | sample VirMetDEL_Nov_18_FD_184517 | JGI IMG/M metagenome (GOLD analysis project Ga0208644, IMG submission 184517) | Aqueous microbial communities from the Delaware River and Bay under freshwater to marine salinity gradient to study organic matter... | ecosystem: Environmental > Aquatic > Marine >...
GGCTCTACTGTTGACTTGGCTTCTACTACCCTTCGTTTGGTCGTAGTTCGCATGGTCTAATCTAAAGGGGGCTAATAACCCCCTTTTCTTCGGAGATTCTTATGGCAACCTTTCGATGCTTACAAAGCGGTCAAACAGTAACTTTCTTGCTTCAACATGATATTGATAGCATGAAGGGTCATGCAGGTTATGTCAGAATTGATGAAGAAGTTAAAGAGTCTTTTGAAAAGCCTTTAATATTGTCTCAACCACAGCCTGTTAAGAAGATGGGCAGACCAAGGAAGACTGCAAATGTCTGAGATTGATCCAAGAGAGTTCGGTAAATTAGAAGCCCAAGTAGAGGCTCTCCAGTCCGAAGTTCATGCAATGCGTGAAGATATTAAAGCCCTTTTAGAGATGGCAAATAAATCCAAAGGTGGAATGTTTGTTGGAATGGCTATCGCTTCTGTAGTTGGCGGTATAGTTTCTTTTGTTGCAACCAAGATGATTCGTTAAGGAGAAATCATGTACGGAAAAACCAAGATGACTAGCGCCAAGATGCCAAAGAAGGACAAAAAGCCTATGCCTTTAGCTATTATGATTGCTGTTGGAAAACCCATGCCTAAGCGTGGTGAGCGTACTGCCAAGAACATGATGAAAAAGTCAGGTCGTGGCAAATGAAAAAGACTAAAGCAGAAGCCAAAATCTCAAAGGTTTACAAAGAATTTAAGGCTGGTACTTTGCACTCTGGCAAAGGTGGCCCTGTAGTTAAATCTAAGAAACAAGCGATTGCCATTGCCCTAAGTTCTGCTGGCATGAGCAAATCTATGAAGAAGAAATGAAAACTCCTGCTTGGCAAAGAAAAGAAGGAAAATCTGCTTCTGGGGGCTTGAATGCCAAAGGAAGAGCATCGTATAATGCAGAAACAGGTGGAAATTTAAAACCTCCACTAAAAGCGGGCGACAACCCTAGAAGGGCCTCCTTTTTATCTAGAATGGGCAATATGCCTGGCGCTGAGATGAAAGATGGAAAGCCTACCCGACTTTTACTTTCTCTTAGAGCTTGGGGCGCATCGTCCAAGGAAGACGCTAGGGCTAAAGCCAAGGCGATCTCTAAGAGGAATAAGAAGTGAGACCAGTATCAGTCGGAATTAGCCCAACAGCGGCAACATTGACTACTGTTTATACAGTACCGACTGGCTATTACGCTCTATTTAACCTTCTGTATGCCCACAATGCTTCAGGCTCTACCAAGCACTTTACTGCTCAATGGTATGACTCAAGTTCGTCAACTTCTTATGACATTCTTAAAGAATACAGTTTGAATGCTAAAGACTATTTGAAGTTTGATGGCGAGGCTTACATTGTGCTTGAAGAGGGTGATCAAGTTCGTGTTACAACAGAAACAGGAAGCACTTATACTTTCATTTGTACATTTGAAGTACAAGGAGCGCAAAGAACATGACCTACTTAGAACTTGTTAACGATGTGCTTGTTCGCTTGCGTGAAAGCACAGTTTCTACTGTTGGAGAAACAACCTATTCTGCTTTGATTGGCAAGTTTGTCAATGATGCCAAGCGTCAGATCGAAGACACATACACTTGGAATTGCCTGTCTCAAACAGTAACAATTTCTACAACTGCTGGCACACACTCATATTCTTTGACTGGTGTTGGTCAAAAGTTCCGTGTGATGGACGCTCTAAACACAACTAGCAATGTTGTGATGGGTGATGTTCCTTTCACAAGCATGAATCGCAAGTTGAACTTTGTGACTCCAGTTCAAGGAATCCCATCTGAATATTGCTTCAATGGCGTAGATTCAAGCAACGACACAAAGATTGATGTTTATCCAATTCCTGATGGCGTATACACACTTTTGTTTGATGTAGTTGTTCCTCAAGCAGCATTGTCATCTGACTCAACAACTGTCAAAGTATTAGATTACTTGGTGACTCAGAGTGCTTATGCTCGTGCTTTGATTGAGCGTGGCGAAGATGGTGGCACAAACTCTAATGAAGCTTATGCAATGTTTAGAGGAATGCTTGCAGATGCAATTGCTATGGAAAGCACACGCTATCCTGAAGACAACTTTGAGGCAGTCTAATGGCATCGCAACTCCAAAGTTATAGTCTTTCTGCACCAGGCTTCTTTGGCCTGAATACTGAAGATTCGCCTTTAGATTTAGGGTCTGGTTTTGCTTTAGTTGCAACAAACTGTATTCTTGACCAATATGGTCGTATTGGCGCTAGAAAAGGTTGGACAAAAGTTAATTCATCTTCTGGCAACCTTGGTGACAATGATGTTGGTGTTATCCATGAGTTAGTTCAAACTGACGGCACTCTTACAGTCCTTTTTGCGGGCAACAACAAGATATTTAAACTTGGTAGTGCAAATGCTGTGACTGAGTTGACCTATGGTGGGGGTGGTACTGCTCCTACTATTAGTGCAAATAACTGGCAATGTGCTACTCTAAATGGCATTGCATACTTCTTTCAAACAGGGCATGACCCTTTGATTTACGACCCTGCTGTAAGTACAACTACTTATCGTAGAGTTTCTGAGAAATCAGGTTATGTAGCTACTGTTGAACAAGCAAATATCTGCATTTCAGCCTTTGGTCGCTTGTGGGTAGCTAGCACTTCATCTAATAAGACAACTGTTTACTTCTCTGATCTGATTGCAGGTCATGTATGGAGTGGTGGCACTTCTGGTTCACTAGATGTTTCTCGTGTATGGCCTAATGGTGCTGATGAAGTGATGGGCTTGGCTGCTCACAATGACTTCTTGTTTATCTTTGGTAAGAAGCAAATTCTGGTTTATTCAGGAGCTTCTACTCCTGCATCACTTGTTTTGAGCGACACAGTAGGCTCTATTGGGTGTATCGCAAGGGATACGATTCAGAGCATTGGAACTGATGTTGTTTTCTTGTCAGACTCAGGTGTTCGTTCATTGATGAGGACTATCCAAGAGAAGTCTGCACCATTGCGTGACTTGTCTAAGAATGTTCGCTTCGACTTAGCATCATCATTGGCTGGTGAAACATTGGCTAATCTGAAGTCTGTTTACTCAGAAAAAGATGCGTTTTATCTGCTTGTTTTGCCAGAAACACTACAAGTTTACTGTTTTGATACCAAGCAGTCTTTGCAAGATGGCGCTTCTCGTGTGACGAAGTGGGACTCAATTGCTCCGACTTGTTTAAAGTCACTTCGCAATGGCGACTTGTACATTGGTAAAAAAGGCTACATCGGTAAATATACTGGATATCTCGATGATTCGTCTTCTTATCGATTCCTGTACTACACAAACAATGCCGACTTAGGAAACCCTAACCAGATTTCTATCTTGAAGTCTATTACGGCTGTTGTGATTGGTGGATCAAATCAGTTTCTAACGATTAAGTGGGCTTTTGATTACTCAGGAGCTTATCAATCAGAGAACGTCTTTATTCCACCTCAAGGATATTACGAGTATGGAATTGGTGAGTATGCAATTGCAGACTTCTCAAGTGGCATTCCAATTAAAGCATTAACAAGCAATGCCTCAAGCGCAGGTAAAATTGTGCAAACTGGTTACGAGGCCACTATCAATGGCACTCAGTTATCAATTCAGAAAATTGAACTTCAAGCCAAAGAAGGCAAGATAGGATAAACCATGTCAAATTATTCAAAATCAACCAACTTTGCGTCTAAAGACAATCTGTCGCCTGGCAATCCTTTAAAGATTGTTAAGGGTACTGAAATTGATACAGAATTCAACAACATTGCTACAGCAATAGCGACCAAAACTGATAATAGTTCTGCGACTATTACTGGAGGAACAATCAATGGTGCGACCATTGGTGCTTCTACAGCCGCTGCTGGTACTTTTACCAACCTGACTGTTAGTTCTTCCGCTACGATTGCTTCTGCCGCTATTAGCGCAGGAACTATCAATGGTGCGGTGATTGGTGGCTCATCTGCTGCCGCTATTACTGGCACAAACGTAACTGCTACAACAGGTTTTAGTGGCCCATTGACAGGTGCTGTAACAGGCAATGTTACTGGTAACTTGACTGGCAATGTCACAGGTAACGTCACAGGAAACATCACAGGTAACGTAACTGGTAATGTGACTGCGGCTTCTGGTACGTCTACATTCAACAATGTGACTATCTCTGGCTCATTGGACATGGATAGTGGTACTTCTGCCACCATTACTGGTTTGGCAAGCCCTACAAACGATTCTGATGCGGCTACGAAGGGTTATGTAGATGCTTTGGCTCAGGGTATCGATGCGAAGGCTTCTGTGGTTGTAGCTACAACTGCAAACATCACTTTGTCTGGCACACAAACAATCGATGGTGTGGCAGTTTCTGTTGGCGACCGAGTATTGGTTAAAGATCAGTCTACTGCTTCACAGAATGGTATTTACTTGTGCGCATCTAGCACATGGACACGCACAACTGATGCTGATTCATGGACTGAGTTGGTTGCGGCTTTTACCTTCGTTGAGAAGGGTACAAGTAATTCTGATTCTGGTTGGATTTGTACAGTAGACGCAGGTGGTACATTGGGAAGCACATCTGTTACCTTTGCTCAGTTCTCTGGTGCAGGTCAGATTACCGCAGGTGATGGTCTTACTAAGTCTGGTAATACTCTTAATGTAGGTACAGCATCTTCAGGTCGTATTGTTGTCAATTCGGACAACATTGACTTGGCTACTTCTGGAGTAACAGCAGGAACTTATAAGTCTGTTACTGCCGATGCTTATGGTCGCATTACAGCAGGTACAAATCCTACAAGCATCTCTGGTTTTGGCATTACAGATGCTTATACCAAAACTGAAATAGATTCAATCTTTGGTTCGACAACATCTGCCGCTACTTCAGCCTCTAATGCCGCAACAAGTGCTTCTAATGCCGCTACGAGTGCCTCTAATGCCTCTACAAGCGAAACAAATGCGGCTTCTAGTGCAACTGCGGCAGCGGCTAGCTATGACTCTTTTGATGACCGCTATTTAGGCTCTAAGAGTTCTGCTCCATCTGTTGACAATGATGGCAATGCGTTGTTGACTGGTGCTTTGTACTGGAATTCAACAGTATCTACACTTTATGTGTGGACTGGATCGGCTTGGACTCAGGCGGCATTTACTGCTAGTGGTTTCTTAACTGCTGCTAACAACCTGTCAGACCTTGCAAGTGCGTCAACTGCTCGCACTAACTTAAGCCTTGGTAATGTTGATAACACATCAGATGCTACTAAGAATGCGGCTTCTGTAACCCTGACAAACAAGACCATTGAAGCTGGAACATTCACTAACGGCTACACAGAAGAAACTGTAACTGCTAACACTTCTACAGCTTATACAGTTGACTTGGCTAATGGTTCAGTACAGATTCTGACATTGACTGGTAACTGTACGTTTACGTTCCCAACTGCTACAGCAGGTAAGGGTTTCACAATGCTTTTGAAGCAAGATGGTACAGGTTCACGCACAGTTACATGGCCTAGTTCAGTTAAATGGCCTGCAAGTACAGCCCCTACGATTACATCTACAGCCTCTAAAGGCGATAAATTTGTCTTTGTAGGTGATGGCACTTATTGGTGGGCGAGTTCAGCGGGACAGAATTACCTGTAAGGAATAACTAATGTTTAGTTCACAAAACTCTCAGGTAAGTAACGATGCTAACTACATCGAGGACGTGTTTTCAACATATCTCTACACAGGCACAGGCGCAAATCTCACGATTAATAACGGAATTGACTTGGCTGGTAAGGGCGGGCTGACTTGGTTCAAATCCCGTTCTGGTGCTTATAGCAATGCATTGTTGGATACCGCAAGAGGAACTAACAAAGCCTTGTTTTCAAACTCAACAGCAGCCAACTCAACTTTTAGTTATTTGACTTCATTTAATTCAAATGGAGTTACTTTTCCCGGAGGCTTTTCTGTCAACAATAACAGCGGAGCAACTTATGCATTGTGGACATTCCGCAAGCAACCAAAGTTCTTTGATGTTGTGACTTATACGGGGACAGGTTCTGCTCGTACTGTTGCGCACAATCTTGGCTCTGTGCCCGGTTGCATTATTGTCAAGCAAACAAGCGGAGCTGACCCTTGGTTTGTATATCACCAAAGCCGTGGAAACGGTGAAGCAGGGCAGCTTAACTCGACCGCTGCTTTTGGCGCTGATAGTGTATGGAACTACACAGACCCAACCGCTACAGGTTTCACAGTAAACAGCAGCACAAATACGAGCGGAGCAACCTTTGTTGCCTATCTATTCGCCCACAACGCAGGAGGCTTTGGTCTGACTGGTACAGACAATGTGATTTCGTGCGGGTCTTATACAGGTAGCTCATCAAGTGACACAGTAGTCAACTTAGGTTATGAGCCACAGTTTGTAATGATTAAAAAAACAAATGGTTCAGACAATTGGCTGATGTTTGATTCAATGCGTGGACTAACTGTTAAGGGTCAGAAAGACGCATATCTGTGGGCAAACTCATCAAATTATGAAAATCAACAATGGGGGGCTTCTGATTATTTGTATCCAACTGCAACAGGTTTTGCGCTTGAAGCAGGGTATGGTGAAGTTAACGCAGATGGATTTAACTACATCTACATAGCTATTCGTAGAGGCCCGATGAAAGTGCCTACGAGTGGGACGAGTGTGTTTTACCCCTTAGCAAGAACTGGAAATAACACGCAGACAAACCTTACAGGATTTGGTTTTCCTCCTGATTTAGCATGGACAAATCGTAGAGATGGGGCAGAAGGGTTTACATCAGACAAACTGAGAGGCCCAACAAAATATTTAACTTCTCAAACAACAGCCGCTGAAGGAACTTATTCTTCTGGATTGATTACCCTAAATCAAGATGGCGTGACTATTGGGACAAGTAACGAATGGAACGCTGGAACACCTATTGCCAATTGGTTCTTCAGACGTGCCCCCAGCTTCTTTGATGAGGTTTGCTATACAGGGACGGGAAGTGCTAGGACTGTGACGCATAACTTAGGTGTAGCGCCTGAGTTGATGATTGTGAAAGCACGAGTAACTGTTGGCGGAAGTGACCGAGCATGGACTGTCTATTCTGCAAACCTTAATAACACTTCATTTTTGAGATTAAATCAAGTTGATGGCGCATTTACGGGGAATACAACTTGTTGGAATTCAACTTCCCCAACATCTTCAGTATTTACCGTTGGTACTGCAAATGAAGTGAATGGTAGTGGCGCAACATATGTTGCCTACCTGTTTGCCACTTGTGCAGGTGTTAGCAAGTGCACCGCGTTTACCGGTACAGGAACACTACAGACTATTAACTGCGGGTTTACTTCGGGCGCGAGGTTCGTCCTCATAAAAAGAACAGACTCTACGGGTGATTGGTACGTCTGGGATTCAAGCAGGGGGTTATCGTCATCTACAGACCCATACCTTTTATTGAACTCTACAGCCGCAGAAGTAACTTCAACAAATTGGGTTGATACAACATCAACAGGATTTCAAGTTACAGCCGCTTCAGGTAATAATGTAAACATTAACGGAGCCAGTTACATAGCGCTGGCTATAGCCTGATGGAATACATTTATATTATTGAAAACACCAACACAGGGAAGTTCTACATTGGTAGAACGAATGACCCTGCACAACGCAAACGTGCGCATTTCTCTGAACTTCGCAGAGGTGCTCATGGCAATCCAAGGCTTCAGTATTCATTTAACAAGCATGGTGAGCAAGCGTTTGAGTTTAAAGTGGTTGATTCTGCGACACCTGAACTAATCCAAGCGAAAGAAGCTGAGTGGTTCAAGGCTTTTGATGAAGACAAGTCATATTTATACAACTGCCATTTCAAGACAATTGGTGGTGAAGGTTTATCCAGACCGCACACACCAGAATCAAAACTAAAGATTTCAGAAGCTATTAAAGATGGCACACGCAAGTACATCTTTGACATCCTTGATGAGCGTTATGCAGGAACTGGTGTAAAAGCATTGGCAAAAAAATATGGAGTTGGTGCTAATACACTGCTTGACTACACTCCTGAGTGGGAACAACTGCGTGGCTTAAAAATGCCAAAGAGCGTACAAGAAGAATCATCAAAGCAACGAGTTGCTGAGTTTGTTAGGTTGTTTATGGTTGCTGGTGATGCGGCTTTACACGAACTAAAGGCTATTGGTGTTTCTCGTAGGTCTTTAATTAAGTACCTGCCTGACTACGGCTTATCTTTTAAGGACATTAACTTAATCAAATGGCGTGACGATGCAAAGCATAGAGCATTAGAAGCTATCAAAATGGTTAATGAAACAGGTTGCACAGCTTTACACGCCATGAGAGAGTGCAATGCTACTGTCTCAAGCTATTACAAATACCGAGGAGTTTAAAATGCAAATTCGTTTACGTTCAAATGGACAAGTAATGTACGAAGGTGAATTTCGTGCATTGCATCCAAACACTTCAATGCCTCAACAATTAACAGAGGAACTACTCAATGAGCTTGGTGCTGATGTAGTCTTTGAAGGCGCACAAGCATCAGGCGGTACTGTTTACCAATACTCTCAAGCCTCTGGTGTAGAGGAAATTGATGGCAAGTGGTACACAAAGTACATCTTAGGCCCTGTCTTCTTAGACCAAGTTGTAGATGGCGTAACTACTACTGCTACTCAACAAGAAGCTACTTACAAGGCTCAGAAGGATGCTGAACAGGCTAGGAATGTTCGTATTACTCGTGACCAGAAATTAGCGTCTACTGACTGGCGTTTTCGTAGTGATATGACACCTTCTCAAGAGTGGATTGACTACTGCCAAGCATTGAGAGATGTTCCTTCACAAGAGGGATTTCCTTGGAACATTACATGGCCTGTTGAGCCATAATATAGGTAAGGAGCAATCATGGCTGTAACTAGTGAACAAATTATAGATTTTCTACTTGCTAATCCTGGCATGAGTGATGCCGAGATTGTTTCGGCTATGGAGCAATATGGTGTTTCTCCTGCTCAAATGGCTCAAGCTGTTGGCATACCTGAAGGTGAGGTAGCTTCTCGTGTAGCAGCTACTGTTCCACCAGGGCAATCTATTATTTTAGGTGATACTCGTATTGTTCCACAATATCAAACAATTGGTTCTGGCATGGATCAGCAAATTGGTGGTATTGAGAATGTTTATGTTGAAAAAGTACCAACTTCAGATGTTAACTATAAGTCTCCTGTTGGCACACAAATTCAGGTTTACAGTCCTACTGGAGAGTTTGTCAACACGATAAAAACTAAAGAAGATCAATCATTCTTTGGTGGTTTGGTAGATGCTTTTAAAGACCCTGTAGTTCTAGCCGCTTTAGGTGGTGCTGCTTATGGTGGGCTATTGGGTGGTGCAGGAGCAGCAGGAACTGTTGGTACTACTGGTTTAACTACTGCAGAACTTGCTCAACTTGACCTAGCTTTAGGTGGGGCGGGTGGTACTGCTGGCGCTGAAGCACTTGCATCTGCATTAACAACAGGTGCGACATTACCAACATTAACTAATTTAACTGGTGGTAGTGGTGTTACAACAGGTGCGGCTGGTGGAATAACTGCTGATTCTGTAGCGGCTAAATTAGCGGCTGATGCAGGAGTAGGCACAGGTACTGGACTTCTCGGTAGCACAGCAGGAATGGGTGGTGGCACAGGAATTACTGTTGCAGGAGCAGGCGGTCTTGGTGGCGCTACTGGTGCTGCAGGACTTGAAGGTGCTTTAGGAACAGGTTTAACTACAACTGGTGCAGGTTTAGGTGTGGAAGGTACAGGTGCAGGCATTACAGCAGGCACAGGGTTAACTGGCACTGGCGTACTCACAGGATCGGCTCTTGGTACAGGCTTATTAGGAACTGGTACTGGTGCTTTGACAGGTACTGGTGTTCTTACTGGTTCTACTTTGGGTACTACATTATTGGGGACTGGAACAGGAACTGGAGTAACTGGTGGAGTTACAGGGTTAGGAACAGGTACTTTGGGAACTGGTGCATTGACTACAGGTGTAGGTACTGGCTTAACTACTGTTGGTACAGGTTTAGGCACAGGAGTTGGAACCGGTGTCGGTACTGGTTTAGGAACTACTCTTTCTGGTGTAACAACTGGCGTAGGTACTGGCGTAGGAACTGGACTTGGAACAGCAGTTGGTACAGGATTGGCAGGAACTGGTTTAGGAGGACTTACTGCCGCACAACTAGGTTCTTTATTGTCTAGTGGTCTGACACTTGGTGGCGGTCTTCTCCAACAACAGACATCTAAAGAAGCGGCTCTTGCTGCTCAACAGAGAATTGATGCAGAGACTGCTGCGGCTAAAGCGGCTGCTCAGTTCCGTCCAGTAGGAATGACTACTCGATTTGGTACTTCTCAGTTCCAAGTTGATCCACGAACAGGTCAAATCACTAGCGCAGGATACACATTAAGTCCTGAAGCTAAAGCGGCTCAAGACCAGTTGGTAAAACTTGCTGAAGCAGGACTTGTTCAAGCTAATCAAGCACAACAACAGTTTGCACCATTACAAACAGGCGCACAAAGTTTGTTTGCTCTAGGCAATAAATATCTTGCTCAAAATCCTGAACAAGTTGCACAAAACTACATGGCTCAACAATTGGCTTTGTTGCAACCTGGTCGTGAGTTGGAATTGGCTAACTTGCAGAATAAACTGCAACAACAAGGTCGTGCAGGATTATCTGTTTCTCAAGGTGGTACTTATGGTGCTACTACTCCTGAGTTACAGGCTCTGTATAACGCTCGTGCTATGCAAGAGGCTCAATTGGCGGCTAATGCTCAACAAGCAGGTCAACAACAAGTTCAGTTCGGTGCAGGACTCTTAGGTACTGGTGCGCAGACAATGGGTCAGTACTATGCAGGTCAACAAGCGGCTTATGCTCCTTATACAACTGCTTTGGGACAAGTACAAGCCTTGGAAACTGCTGCTCAACAACCTTTGACTATGGGTATTAACTTGGGACAAATTAGCTCTCAAGCAGGTGCTAATGTTGGTAAATTAGGTTTAACAGGTGCTGGTCAGAGTGTTGATTTGGCTACTGGACAAGCGGCTACTACCAATCCTTATGCAACAGTATTAGGCGGTTTAGGGGCTTCTCCTGCATTTGGTACTGCTGCGGCAGGATTATTGGGTAGCTTATTCTCTTAAGGATTCATCATGGCTGAAAATATCGTAGGTAGTCTGTTTGGTCTGACACCACAAATGTATGGTGAGCAACAGCGTGTAAGCGCCCTAAATGAAGGTATTTCATTGGCAAACCTTAACCCTGCCGCTCGTGGCGCTGCCATGACCTATGCAGGCGCTAAAGGACTAGGAACTGCTATTGGTGGTGCTATGGGTGTTCAAGACCCACAATTGCAAATGATTACTCAACGTCAACAAGTCATGCAACAACTTGATTTGACCAATCCTGCATCATTGGCTCGTGGTGTTGATTTATTCACTCGCATGGGTGATTTGCAAGCGGCTCAAGCACTTGCTACTCAAGCACAAGCAGTCCAAAAAGGTCAGGCTGAGATTCAGAAAACACAAGCTGAAGCAACAAAACTTGGATTTGAAAATGTTAGCAAACAGGGTCAAGTTCAACAATTGATGTCGCAGTTTGGCATGGATCAAACTCAGGCTACTGCAATTGCTTCTAATGCTGATTTGCTTAAACAGTACCTAACACCTAAGACACAACAGGGCTTTGAACTTACTAAAACAGGTAAATTTACTCCTGAAAGTGTTGATAAATGGGTTAAAGGTGAAGGAAATCTTGAACCTATTGAAAAGATGGTTAAACCACAACAAGACTTCATTGCCAAAGCAGTTGAATTTGGTTATGGCGAGAAATCTAAATATGGTGACTATTCTCCACAGCAGGTGAGTGCAGTCAATCAAGCGTTATTCAACGAAAACATTGCTGCAAAACGAGCAGGCGCTATGGCTGTTCAGATTCCTCTTGGCGATGTGCTTCAAAAGGTCTTCCAGTCTAAAGAAAAAGAAGATGCGGCTAAAGCATTTGGTCAGGCAGGTGATGCCTACACAATGACAATTCCAATGATTAAGAAGTTGGAAACTGTTGAAAATACTGTAGGTAACGCATTTACTGGTGCTGGTCAAAGTGCTAAATTGGCTCTTAGCAAGGGTTTGTCTTCTCTTGGGGTCAAAATTAGCGATAGAGCGACTGATACTGAAATTGCAGATGCAGTTTCTGCTCAGGTTGTTCAACAGATTGCTAAAGTATTCCCTGGTAGCCAATCAAATAAAGAATTGGAACAGTTGCTCAAGAGTAAGTTTAATCTTCAGCAAGAACTTCCAACCATCTTGCGTTTGGTAGGCAATATCAAGGATGAGATGCTTGCTCAAACTAAGACTTATGAGCAAATGGCTAACTTGCCAGACCAAGAGCGTACAAACTTTAATGCTAAGTTGGCTCAAGGCAAGAATTATCAAAAGATTCAACAGTATCGTGAATACGAGAAGAAGTATAGAAGTGGCAAGATTACGCTTGAAGAACGTCAAGCGGCAGATAAAATCAAACAAGAACTTGGTCTTTAAGGAGCAGACATGGCAGATATTGACTGGAGTGTTGCTCCTCAAGAGATGAAACCTGCTCCTTCTCGTGAGGAAGAGGCTCGTAGACAACAGGAATTAAATCGCAGTCGAATGGCTTTGGCTGGTGCTTTGACTCCTTTGCCAGTTGAGATGGCTACAAATCTGCCCCAAGCAGGAGGATTACTTGGTGGTTTAGCTACTTTGGCTTTTCCAGAGGCTCGTTTGTTGTCTCCAATTGCTCGAATGACACAAGCCGCTCCAGCAGTTGCTAGACCATTTATTCCTTCTTTGGCAGGTTCTACAGCAGGTACTTCACTTGGAACTCTATTAGAACAAGCATTGTCAAACAAAGACATATTTAGCACAGAAACAGGTAAAAAGTTACTGTTAAACAATATTGAGAATGCTGCATTTGATGTTGGTGGAAATCTACTTTTTAACTTTGGCGGGAAAGCTATTCGTTTGACTAAAGACCAACTTGATAAGGTTGGAGTTACAAAAGGATTATTTGAGACTGAAGAAGATGCCGCACGAAAGGCTGCTCAAGAATGGTTGTCTTCTCGTGAAGGAACGCTTACTCGTGGTCAGTTGACTGGCAATCTTGGTACTCAAACGATGGAAGGAACGCTTAAATTCACCTCTGGCGGTACTGAGTTTGCCAAACAACAAGAAGGCGTTAAAAAGGCTCTTGAACAGGGTATTAACGATGTAAAGAGTACTTTAGATACTTCTGAAGCCTTCCAGAATGCTTTAAAACAAGGCGATCCAACTCAAATGGTTACTGGTGATCGTTGGCAGACTGCTATTGCAGAAGCCGATAAAGCCATGAAAGCCAAATATCGTCCTGTTTATGAGCAAATGGAGCAACAAGGCGATGGTTTATTGGTCAACATGACGCCATTGAAGAAAGCCGCTAAAGATGAGTTAGATCGTCTAAATAAGAATAAGGCGATGTCTTCTGCTGCCGAGGATAAACGTAAGGTTTTGGAGCAGATTCTTGCTCAGGAAGACCAGATTACTTTCAGTACTGCACATGATTTGCGTAGTGATTTCTTGGCAAGCGCACGAGATGCAACTAAAGAAGGTCAAGCCGCAAATACCTTAGAGGCTTATTACAAGAAGTATGCACAAGGTTTGCAAAACAATATGACTGATATTGCAGTCATTACGTTTGGTAGCAAAGAGCAGAAAGACTTAGCTCGTAAACTTGGTCTTGGTGGTGGTATAGACCAACCTGCTGGATTGCGTGAAGGTCAATTTAAAGACTACAACATTGATAGTCTTGAGAAACTTAATCTTCCAACAACTCAAGCAAATGCCGCTAATAATCAGTTATTGAGAAACTATTTCAATGCTCAAAGAGGTTATAAGAATGCTATGGAAGGCTTCTATAACGGAACAATGCAAACCATGCTCAAAAGCGAGCCTGAAGAGGTTGGTAAGTACTTGTTTAACACTGAATATCCATCACGCCTCAGGGCAGTTGCAAATGCTGTTGCAGAGATGGAAAAATATCTTCCTAAAGAGCAAAGCAAAGGACTACTTGGTGAGCTTCAATATGGCTATTTAAGTAAAGTCTTTGGCTCACCAAATGGAGTAGAAACATTTACTAAAAACTTACAAGACAAGACATTCAAAGAAGGTTTTGATTACTTGTTTAGGGATGCAAATACAAAGAAACAGTTGTTAGACATTGCTAATGCCGCTAAATATGGATTGGAAGAGACTCCTGGCTCAACAGTGCTTCGATCTAAGATGATTGGTGCGGCAGCAGGTGCGGCATTAAGTGGTGGAGCATATTTGTCATTCCCTGAAGAAGTATCAAATAACTTGATTCCTACACTTGCAAGTTTAGGTGCGCTATACATCACACCGAAGATGATGGCTAGAGCATTGACAAGCAAGACAGAAATGGATGCTTTGGCTATGTTGGCTAAGGCTCAAGACAATCCAAAATATGCTGGAGCAATGGGTGCAAAGATTGCAAATATGTTGAATAAATCAGGAATCTATGACAGTGAGTACTTGAACTCTGTCAATACCATGATTTATGGTAAACCTGAGCAACAACAAGCACCTACTCCAAGCGCTATTGATTGGTCTGTAGAGCCACAATGATTGACTGGGCTGAAGCAATTGTTGCGTCAGTCTGTATTGTTGTTTTCGTTGTTTTTAGTAGTTATATTGTTATCTGGTGTTTTCCGTGATCGCCTGATGGCGGCAACCATAGAGTACCGATGTATTAAATGGACTTGGGTTGGGGACATTTATAACCGAAGGGTTATCTGTCTCTTATGGGAGAAGAGGAAATGATACCAATTGATCCACTTGCTGCGCTAAATGGTCTACAAAATGCCATTAGCATGGTCAAGAAGGCTAGTAAAGTAGCCAATGATTTAGGCGGTCTTGCCCCGATGATTGGCAAGATGTTTGATGCTAAGAGTGCCGCTACCAAGGCGATGCTTCAAGCAAAGAGGGATAAAAAAGGCTCAAATCTAGGTACTGCTTTACAGATTGAGATGGCTTTGGAGCAAGCCAGAGCCTTTGAGGAAGAGTTAAAGATGCTATTTATGCAGACAGGCAAGATTGATGTCTGGAATAAGATTAAAGAGCGTCAAGCGGCTATGGATTTGGAAGATGCCAAGGAGCTTAGTGCTTTAAAGAAGGCTGAGAAAGCCGCCAAAGCCAAAGAAGAAGAGATGCAGGAGTGGGCAATGATTATTGGTGGCACATTCTTTATCTTGTTCTTGTTGTTTGTTGGTGCTAATGAAATCATGGATATGTGCAAAGGTGCGAGGTGTGGAAGATGAATGAGTATCAGAAACAGTTTGATATGTTTCTAAAGATCATCATTTATTTCCTCATTGCATGGTGGTTTCTTGGGTTTTTGCAGTTTCTTCCTAATGATTTGTCTGACAGGATTGTCAATCTACTGCTTGGAAAGGTAGGGCTTGGTAAATGAAGATAACGACCTATCAAGAGAACGCTCGTATGTTATGGGAGGCTCATAGAGTGATCCACCAACAGAATATGCAGCGTCTGGCAGAGTTAAACAGACAAGCTGAACAACAAAAGAAAGCCTATGAGATTAAGACTCGATGGGCTAACCAAGTGGATGTTAAAGTATGAAATATCTACTAATATTTGTAGCTTTTATGCTACAAGGTTGCCTAGAAGACAGGTACAGATACTTTTGTCAGTCACCAGATAACTTTCATGCCGAGCAATGCCAAAAGCCTCGTTGCCAATTTACTCAGACTTGTCCAGAGTACTTAGTAGCCCCTATTCTTGAGAAAAAGGTCAACGACATCCAACCACAGGAAGCCCCAAAATGAAGATTTCTGAAGTTAAAAGTACAGAAGAAACAATTGAACTTCTCAAGGTTTATGGATGGCTTTTCGCTGTTGTTGTTGTCATGCTTGTATTTGGTTTGACAGTCTTTGCTATGCTGTACTCTGTTATTTTTGTAACACAGCCAATAAAGAGCATGGCGCCCATTGACCAAGCGTTCACCAAACTCCTGAATGACGTGGTTTTGTTGCTTGTTGGCAGTATTAGTACTTTGATTGGTATGTTCGCCATCAACAAAGGGGCTAAAGCGTTCGGAGAAAGGTTAAATCCACCTCCTCCAATGCAACCCATGTGTCAGCCAATGCAAGCCTCCTATAGCTCATCCTACGCGCCTCCACAATCTGCATATGGATTACCTAGCCAACCTTTTGGTGCTATGCCTGTTTGGACTAATCCTGAGTTAGATGAGAGTTGGACACCTGGCCCTCCTCCTACGACACCTCCTGACCACTTAGAGCCAGATCACAAGCGTGAAGAAATAGCACGAGCAAGACAGGAGGCTGAATAATGCTACCTATACCACTACCTTGGTTGATCGTAGGAGTCTTAATTTCCTTGTTTGGCACATACAGGGTAGGTCATCACTATGGATGGCTAGAGCGTGATAACGATATGAAGCTGGCTATCGCCAAAAAGAATGAAGAATCTCGTAAAACTGAACAGAAACTTACTGAACAAATTAACGCTAACGCTAATAAACTATTGGAGGCTAACAATGTCATCAATCAAAAGACTTCTGCTCTTACCGCTGCCAATCGTGCTGGCAAGCTGCGCCTCTGCCCCACAAGTAACGTACCAACCCCCACAAATACCCCCGTTGCCTCCGCAGATACAAAAGCAACCAGTCAACCTGACAGAGCGCCTGACCAACCTTCTGATGCCGAAAGAGCAACAATCGAAGCCATCGCAGAAATAGTTGCACAAGGCGATAAGAATACTGCTGCACTCAATGCTTGCATAGACTCATACAACGAAGTAAGGAATCTCTTAAATGGTAAACAATGAGCAATTAAAACAACTACATATTGGAGAACAATGGGTAGATGCTCTTAATGAAACATTTGAGCGTTTCAATATTGCTACACCTGCTCAACAAGCGTCTTTTATTGGACAAGCTGCGCATGAAAGCGGTAACTTTAAAATGCTTGTTGAAAACTTAAACTATCGTGCAGAGACTTTAATGAAAGTGTGGCCCAAGCGTTTTCCAACTTTAGAGTTTGCAAAGCAATACGAGCGTGACCCTAAAAAGATTGCTAACTCTGTTTACGCTAATCGTATGGGCAATAGGGATGAAGCATCTGGTGATGGCTTTCGTTTCCGAGGCAGAGGTCTTTTCCAAACCACAGGGCATAGTGGGTACTATCATGCAGGACAAGCACTAGGAGAGGATTTTGTTATGAATCCTGACCTAGTTGCTACTCCTAAATACGCTGCTCTTACTGCTGGCTTTTTTTGGAATACTCATAAGCTAAACAATTTTGCAGATGTTGAAGACTTCAAAGGAATGACCAAAAAAATCAATGGAGGTTTTATTGGTCTTGAAGACAGAATAAAACACATTCGCCATGCACTGAGTGTTTTAACAAGTTAAATTTCTTTGACAAAGATTCCATCTTTTGTCAGATAGCCTTTTCTATCTTTAATCTCCTCGTATGCGCCTTTAAAGCACTCTACGAGGTCTAAATCAGCGCAGGCAGCACCCATTACTAGGGTTACTAGGATATCGCCATAAGCGTCCTTTATTGCGTCTTTGTCATCTTTGCTGATGGCATCGAACAACTCGTCTAGCTCTTCTTTGGTCTTCAGAGCTTGAGCAAATGGAGTGCTGTTTTGCACGATGCCCCTTGCTTCACCCCATTGAATGACCTTCATTTCTGTATTAGCGTAAGACATTCTTACCTCCGTCTATTCTGTTTTGTTTTAGGTGAATTCCTGTGATTCGCTTTAACCAGCAAGACTGACATATCCACTTTTGACCATTTTCAATGCCTCCCTCTGGTGGTTTGTCTATATCGCATTTGTTACAGAATTTGAACTTATGGGTTGAGAAAGTCGAACCCATATCAATTTGAGGCATCATGTGTTCTTCTCCTTGAGTTTGGCTTGAACTTTCATAATCAATTCCCAACTGTCTCGGTCATCTGTGCCTTCCCACAATTCATTGGCTTCTTCCTCCGTCAGCCCAACCCACTGCGCGGCTGGCTTGTCCACATACGCAAGTTGCCAAAGACGTTTTAGTTCTGCTGCCGCCGACTTAAGCATTTCATGGTCGCCTGCCATTCGGACATTCGGATACTTAGCCGCATACTCCAATTCGTAGGCAAGCTGATATACCTCAGATTCTGTCGTGTTCATTTCAATCCTTTCCAAGTGGGCTAACGTGATCTTGCGGATACCAAGCATCCATCAAGTCACGGTAAGCCTGCAAAGACTCAACTGCCGTGTCGTGCCATCTCGCGCTGGTTGGGTCTAGCGTCAGGCACTCAAGGTCTAAGGCCATGCGTTTTGCCAGTGGCTCCAAAACAGCCAATTGATCGAGCGCATAAGACAGCTTGTCTTGCAAGGCAAGCATGGCGCTAGTGACCATACTTGGCACACCTTTAGCGTGGGCCAGTTCCTGAAGGGTATAGGTCGGCACAGCACTGTCCTTGCTGCGCTCTCCACGGTAAACCGTCCCGTCGCCGTACATATTGTGATCTCCGCTCATGGTTCGTACCCCGTTACAATTATGTGATTCTTTGCTTCTTCCAAAGCACCGATAAGTTCAAGTCGGTTCTCAACTTTTGAACATTTGATTTTGAATTGCCCACTCCCACGGTGGAACATCAACACGATTGCCGCATCAGGCTCCTCGTCAATCGCTTCATTTAGCGTTGCCTTTGCCGCTACTTTGTATTCGTCAAACGTCAGTGATTTAAGTTTGCTCATGTGTTCCACCTTGCCCGAACTGCCGCTGCCATTTCTTGCGCCCACTGCCTGTCGAACGCATCACAGGCTAGGTCTGCTTGTTTATCCAGAGACTGAGCACACGCCTCACGCTCGTCAGCACGGACAAGCTCGGCAAAGCGTTCAAGCTGTTCAATACTGCCGTCCACCTGATCCACGCCGGGGAAAAGTAAGTTTGCTTTACGCGCCATTTCAATTACGGTCTTCATGTGTTTTCCTTGATTGCATAGTCGTGAAATATCGCCCCCTTGCTTGCGTCACCAACCTTGCAGGACTTAACCCAGACATTCTTCCCAGTCTTTAGCCTTCTCAGGTGGCCTCTGCGCTCATGCAGGCGGGGTGATGCGTGTGTGCCCCCTTTGGACTCTTGGCGGGGCTTAGATGGCTCAATCCACACCGTTGTCCAGTCGTAGGTTGGCAGCTTGCCTTGCTGTATCTTCCGGCGGTTGGTAAATGTGTCACGCACTGTGGGAATGTGCGCCTCAATACGCCTGTCCATCGCACCGTACCAAGCGCCAATTTGAGCCAACATGAGTTCTGCAAGCTCCTTGTCCACTGGCTCGTCATCGCTGACAGACCCGTATCGAATGTTGTCATCCTCAATGAAGTAAAACATGGCAGGGATCGGCATCAGTCGAGTCCCGGTTGGCCCCTTCCACATTGACACCGTGATGCCTTCATCTGGATCATCTCCAGCCACCATCATCAAGACGGTGTAGCTCGGGTGATGGCTTGTCTTTCCTTGCCAAACAACAAAGCATTTGTCAAAAGGTGGTCGGTGCGTCATCACCGGGTCAAGGTCTGCCCGTTGCTTGTCAGTGAACGCACCAGACAGGTCAAACCATTTGATGTCCACAATGTCCACGCCAGCATCAGCCATCAGCTTCATAGAGTCACGAACAAGTTGAGTGGTCATGTGTTCTTCTCCTTGAGTTTGGCTTCAATGGCTATGGCAAAACGCAAAGTGTCATCGCGTGGAGAAATGCCCTCTTGAGACTTGACTGCGGCTTCACAAATGTCCTTTTCCGTCAGACCTACCCATGTGCGCTGTGACCGAACTGATAGCTTCAGATTGGCAACTTTCAGGTCATCCAACAAGTCGTACACAGTATCTTTCAGGTGGCATTCTTTACACGCCACAGGCTCATCCTTTGCTTCTAGTGCGACTGGCTCATAGTCCAACACCAACTCCCTTGCGTTCTCTGCCTTCTTGTCGAGTGCATCAGAACGTGCTTGCTTATCTTGCTTTGAAATAAATGCACCACAAGGTTGAAAGTCTTTGCCTTTACAAACACATGGCTTATCAATGACGCAGTTCTTACAGTTTCTTGCTTCTGCATCTGTTAGGGCTTGGCGCAGGGCGGTGATGGCTTTGTCAATCTCAACATTCGCTTCATCAGCACCACAGTTGCACTTGTCACCCTCAGAATCATTGGCGCACCCTTCCTCATGTTTTGGACATGAATACCAAGTGTCCTCGCAGTAATGGTGCGTTCTGCGGTTTTTCTCCAACGCCTCAAGTGCCATCCGCATTGCTTGTTCAGTCATTTAATTCTCCTGTAATCACACTTCTCTGGTGGAGGAGGAGTCATGTTCTCTGATGGAGGAGTCCATCCATGTTTTCTCCAAATAGCTTGTACATCTGAGCCAGGTGTCCACTTGAAGTCTTTTAATGGGACTGAAGGGTATGAAATCTTTGAGTGGGGTGGAAGTTCAATCATTTTTGTGTCTCCAAGAATTGTTTACCTAGCTCTGTGATTTGCCATACATAAGCACTGCTACCAGAGGGAGTCTTTCTTCTTTCTTTTTCACCACCAAGCATATAGAAATCTACCAAGCCAGCGTCTTGACAATCCTTCCTTCGCTTACCAATGGAGGTCTGTTGTAGGGCGGTTTTTTCTGCTAACTCGAAGTCTGTCATTGGCCCATGTTGTAAAAGCGCTTGTAGGGCGATTAAACGATGATTAGGGGCTTTCTGTGAGGTGTTAACCGCTGCTTCAAATGAAGTTACTGGGTCTGTTGGTCTCACCATTGTCTTTGTGCTTGTTCCAAAGACTTTCTCAAATGCACTCTTAATATCCATTATTAACTCCTATTTAAGTTGGGCTACTAACGTTCGTCCGGCAGAATTGCCCGCTTTCGCCCGAGAAAAGTTTATCAGAAGGGGAGCGATTCGTCTTCATCGAACCCTGTTGCCTTGGAACGCTCGGACATCTTAGCTTTGGGTTGTTGCTCTTTTGGAGACAATGCAAGACCCATAAACTTGCCAGACTTACCTTCTTTGATCCATGCTGATAACCAGTAATCTTGACCATTTACTGTCAGATTTCCTTTGTAATCAGGATGGTTTCCTGTTTCTTTCTTGTCGTTTTTGAACAAAACACCTGAGTTATCACGCTTTTCCATTAAATTTCCTTCGCTTTCTTTAACGCTGTACGCACTTTACTGGGAAGCAAAGTCCAGAGAGCTACTTTCTGTTCGCTATCTAGGTTCTCTCCCTCCAACTTAACCCAAGCTTCCTTGGGGTCACCTTGCTCACACATGGCAATCAATTCGACTGCCAACTCTTGCAAGTACTGTAATTCCTCTTCAGGAATATTGTCTGTTGCTCCCTGAGTTGGAGTAATAACTGGTGCTTGCTCTTTAAGTGGAGCAGAAGAGTCTAAAGCATCATGCTCGACAATCTCCATTGCTGACACCCAAAGATAACGCCTGGTATATGTTTCTACCGCACCAAGATTCTGAATAGGATGGCATCCCTTTAGATTGGCATCAGCCATAGGGCTTGTCAATTCGATCTGTGAGCCATCATCTGTATCTGTGATGGTCAGAGTTGCCAACTCTTTATCGAACGATACAACACCGCATAGACCGATTTTGGCGAAGATTTGATTGATTGTTGGGAGAAAGTCTCCAAGTTCGAAGTACTGGTAGCCTGCAAACTTATTGTGACCAGACTTCTTTAGTGGCGCTGCCTGAAGTTGGATTCGTGCATCCATTAGTTTTTTATGTACACCCATGATTAACTCCTGTTATCTAACTCTTGTTGAATGATTTTCTTTTGTGTTTCAAGTCCAAAGTCCTTGAATTCGATCCAGTCACCAGTACAGCATGACTTGTTAAGTACTGCTAAACAGTACGGGCAGTATTTGATTCCTGAGAATTCTTCTATGTAAGTTTCAAGCAAGGATTTCATCAGTAAAGACTCTCAAAAGCCATTTCCCAGAGAACATCGCTTGCCAGGATGGTTAACTTGTCTAACTCATCGTCTGTCAATGGTGTTCCATCTTCATAGCAAGCGTAACTGAAATACGCATCGCTGAAATCAGGATAATCCTTAGGATCGACTCCATCTATCTCTAGGTCTACGACCTTCCTTCCATTAAGCATTGGCATATTGACTCCTGTTAAACGTGGGCTACTTGTTGTCCACACCTTTAATGTGCCACAGGTTTTTAGTCTTTCATATTAGTACAAACCCTAATTGCGCTACATAAAAACAACACTATGATGTTGCGCATGAACATCGAACAAATGGAACAAGAATGTGCGGAAACCCTACAGGGCTACGCTAATCGTATGGCTAGTGTTTATGTAGACTATCCTGAAGACTTCAAGGCGGCAGTAACTGCTTTGTTGGTCAGGACGTTAGAGCTACATTTGAATAAGCCTATTGACATCAATTGCTTGTTTACAAAGTAGAATCGTTTTGTTATTATGGAATCCAGCTAGATGCGAAGTCATGAGCGCATCGAAAAGAGTTAACCCTTCTCCTGCTGGCAATTCCTTTAAGGGTGGTTTAAAAAGCGGAAAATATCATGCTCTTACAGCCTAAGAATTGGGCGGTCTTTCAGCATTACAAAGATCGTTGCCCACCTTGGATAAAACTTCATCGTGAACTGTTAAACAACAGGTCTTATATCTGCTTGCCAATTGCTAGCAAAGCGCTAGCACCTATGCTTTGGTTGCTTGCAAGTGAATCAAAAGATGGTATTTTTGATGGCTCACTAGATGAGCTAGTCTTTCGTCTTCATATTACACCTAAAGAATACGAAGATGGCCTTAAACCATTGATTGATAAAGACTTTTTTGTCATTGTTAGCGGAGTGCTAGCAGAACGCTTGCATGATGCTATCCCAGAGACAGAGACAGAGGCAGAGAGAGAGACAAAGAAAGAGAAGAAAGCAACTGTCGTTGCAACACCTAGCGGTGTTTCTGATTCTGTTTGGCAAGAGTTTATTGCTCACAGGAAATCCAAGAAAGCTCGTGTCACCCAGTTGGTTATTGATGGAATACAAAAAGAAGCCAACATTGCTGGTTGGTCATTGGAAGACGCATTGAAAGAAACAATTGTCCGAAACTGGCAATCTTTCAAAGCTGATTGGGTTAAAGATGAAAACCTAAGCAAGACTGGTCAAATGAACCAAAGAGTTATTTCTGGTTTAACAAGAGGCTTAATTGGAGGTGGAAATGTCAAATTACTTGGAAACTGATTTTTGTACGCAAGATGAAGGTTTGGACTACATCTTTGCTCGAATGATGGCGATATTTGGAACACCATTTAATCGCCACTTTGATGGCATAGACCCAGAGTTTGTTCGGCAGGAATGGAAGTCCCAATTAGGCAGATTCTTGACATACAGACCAAGCATGGACTTTGCCATTGCCAAACTAGATGGAGAGTTTATTCCGAGTGCTATCAAACTTAGAAATTTATGCAATCAAGGGCCTGAAATCCCTGTTAAACAGGTTTTACAGATCGAGAAGCAATCTACCGAAGCAGAAAGACAAGCAGCACTAGAAGCCAAGGAAAAAGCTAGAAAGTGGCTTGAACAACACAAATGGAGAAAAAATGTCTCACTATGAAGCCCATATCCTGTTAGACAAAGTAAAAGACGGAAAGAATGTTCCGCTTTATCTGATAAACAAAGCATTGGAACTTACTGGTGACTTGGAGTCGTAAGAACATCGAAGGCCCAAGCGATAGGGTCATCTTAGAGCAAGCAGAGGCTCGGGAACTCTATCGCAATTGGGAATGGTCAAAGAATCGTGATTTGATTCGAGCCAGACTTGAAAGAGCAGAACGAATCTATGGCTCTGGTGCTAGAGACAGAATTAGAGCTTACATGAACCAAATGAGAGAAGGGACACTTGAATGACATTTATTGTCAATTTTATGGTTGAAGGAACACCAGTACCAAAGGGTCGCCCAAGGTTTGCCAGAAGGGGTAAATTCGTATCAACTTACAGCCCTAAGACTACTGTTGACTACGAAACTAAGGTGTCAGAAGCCGCTAGGCTCGCAATGGGTAGCTCAAACCCTCTACAAACGCCTGTGGGAGCTTATATCTACATAACCTTGCCTATCCCAGCCAGTTACAGCAAAAAACGCATACAAGCCTGTTTATCGGGAGAAGAGCGTCCAACAAAGAAAAGCGACATTGACAACTTTTGCAAGGCAATTTTTGACGGCATGAATGGAATTGTTTTCCTAGATGACAGCCAAGTAGTGTCGCTTCATTCAACAAAGGTTTACGGCACAGTTGGCATGGTGGAAGTCATGGTTAAAGAAGAGTTGATCTAAGGGTAAATCCCTATTCAAACACCAATCAAACAAGCGTAAAGTTTAATTTTTAACAGGAGTGAATCATGAGTACATGGGAATTTGACACAACCACAGGAGCAGGCAACGAGATTGTTACTGTTGTTTATGAGTATGAAAACGATGGTGAAACAACTTACAACGAGTCAATCAAAGAGATTTGGTTCAATGGGCGTGATGTCATTGGTTTGTTGTCTGATGAGCAGTTCAAAGAATTAGAGATCGAAGCCGCCATGCGCTTTCAACACCACAAAATCAATTACAAGATGGAGGACGTATGACCAAAGACGAAGCATTACGCCTTGCATTGGCTTTAAGTTTTTTGTTTTTAACTGGATGCTCAGACCTAAAATGTGTTGATGGGAAGGTTTACCACCAATTGGATAAAAATGTTTGGGCTGAATCTGGTATTTGGAAGCACACTACATGTGTCACAGAGGTGACAAAATGACACAGACAGAAGCACTCAAATTAGCATTGGAGGCGTTGAAACGAGTGTTACCACACGCAAAAGAAAGCATGACAAACCCAGAACTAGATATTGACATTCTTGATGCTCATGCCGCCATCACAGCCATTGAAGCAAGATTGTCGCCACAAAACGAATTAGAAGCGCATTGGAATGAAGTGCGAGCGTCTTATGGTGCTCGGCAAGCCGCACTAGAAGCGAAGGATGCGCCTGTGGCGCATTCAGTAGTTGCGGGAGCATTATTTGACTTTATGGGTTGGTTAACTTCGCGTGAGAAACGGCTAATTTTGTCTAGTGTTGATGAGGCAAGCCCAGCGGTGGAAGCCATCACAGAGTTTGCCAAGAAGCGCAATTTAAGTCTTAAATATGCAGAAGTGGGCTATTGGATGGAGTTTCTTTCCACCCCACCACAGCGCAAGCCGCTGACGGATGAGGAGATTCACCAAATATTTATTGCAAACAGCGTAGTAGTGGACAACGGCAATGCGTACATGGTTGCAGGTTTGAGGGCATTAAACATAACCCGAGCCATCGAAGCCGCGCATGGGATTAAATAAATGCGTAAGCAAGTTAAACGCAAGGTATGGGCGTTGCTCAATCCGATAAAGCATTCAATCGAAGGAGCTTGCATTACCGATAGAGACAAGCTAGACAAACTCAGGGTAATGGAATACTCAGCCTTGGAAGCGATAACTAAGGGCATGGGAACAATTCAGGACTGGCATACGTTAACCGAGGTCTTAAACCTAAGCGAAACGATGGCAAGGGCTGGAGTAGGGCCAGAGGTGTTACCAGTGTGTGAGAAGGCTCAAAAAGCCCTCCATAAAGCCGCAGATCGGTACAGTACAACAATGCGTATTGTTCTTGATGGTGAAGGTATTAAAGCCGTGAGGGAGTTAATCGAATATGCTGATTTACAACAATCAAGTATTTCTAGGTCTGAATTTGAAAGATATATTCAGAAAACTAGGGATTATCTAAAATCAAAAAACAATAATGTGGTGGAGATAATATGAAAGACATCAGTCTAAACAGAATTCAAGAGATGGCGATAGAAACTGCCGCCTATGGTGTTCACCCAAGCGGTGAATATATTTACTCGTTTTATACCGAGCAATTACAAGCATTTGCCAGACTTGTTGCTGAGCATGAACGAGAGCAATGCGCAAAACTGGTCGAAAGCATGACCCTTGAGTGGCCCGATCAACCTGAATTTGCCCAAGTAGAGAGAACAACTATTCAAGATTGCGCCCAAATTATTCGACAAAGGGCTGTTACCTATGATTGAGCAAAAGAAAGACGCACCAGGCAACCCGCCTTATTATGTATGCACTAACTGCAAATGGGCTTTTCAGGCTTTACAAGAGGCAAACGAGCATAGTAGGAGATGCGGCAGAAATGAGCCAGCCCCAACCTACCGACACTATGAACGGGAGATAACGTGAACGAACCAACTAAAGCTATTCAGTACATCATTGACACAGCGCCACTTTATGCCAAAGCCAAGGCCGACAGAATGTACTTAGACGAATATCGTCGCAGTAAACACGCGCAATTAAAAAGCCTTGCGGGTACTGAAGTACTGGGAAAACAGGACACGTTTGCTTATGCTCACCCAGAATACATAGAGATTTTGGAAGGCATTAGACAAGCCGTAGAGCTTGAGGAGCGCTATCGCTGGCTGATGACGGCTGCACAAGCTAAGGTGGAATGCTGGAGAACCGCCCAATACAGCGCCCGTATTGAACAAAAAGCCACGCAATAATGTTTAGCAAAAACAAGGCAAAACCTACCGCTAGTGAAAGATTGCACATAGCCAGAATCAAGGCCATGAATTGCATTATTTGCGATAACCCAGCCCCTAGCGAATGTCATGAGATAACCCAAGGCCAATGGTTTACATCAATGCCATTGTGTGCTGATTGTCATCGAGGGCCGATCAATGGAATACATGGGCAGCGCAGATTGTGGAATGTCTACAAAATGGATGAATTGTCAGCATTGAATAAAACCATTGAAAGACTGACCCAAAATATGCCGTCTAAAGCCGATTTAAACGAGTTTTGAGCGATTTTTTGCGTTAGAGCATACATCTGGTGACCCTCAAAAGCCAAAAAGCCCCGTAGAGCTTGTTTTTAGACAAAAGAAAACCCGCACAATGGCGGGTCAAGGGTCAGCGTTTTGTAAGTATTCGAAGGATTAGAGCAAGGGTTGCATAGATCACACGCCAGTCCTCTCAAGACAATCAAGGGCAGCAGTTTTACATTGCTCGACTTCATCTATTGATAAGCCAAAAGCGATATTTGCCGCAAGTTCTGAGGCTTGTTGCGCTTTTTTGTCATCGGGTGCAATTAAGGCCAAAATTAGGGCTTGTGTAAGTGCTTGAGATTGTGTCATTTTTACGCCTCTTCATTCAAAATTTTTAAAATGGCTTTGATCTGTTCAGGTTTTATCGTCATCCATCGAGTTTGCCCCTGATCGTTTCTGAGTTGCATCGTTGCGGGAGTGTTCCCAAGCCTAGAAAACTCGCTTTCATAGTAGCTTTTTGGCTTTTTAATTGGGATAAATACCTCAACAGTAGGCCCGAAGTGCTTATCAGCCCAAGGGTCATTTAGGTGAGTCATTCTGTCACCTCTACATCAAAAGGGATTGAGTTATCAATGAAGGCTTGTCGGCTATCGTATGGGAGTGCAAAGATAGTGCCAAATTGACGATTGACAGCCGCTTGAACCTTTAAAGGTAAGCGTTTTAATTCCAATTCTGAGCCATCTTTGGCGTCAGTTACTGTCACTTTTGAGCCATCAGGCAACTTCACATATTGAACGGCAGCGATTGAGCCGTGAGTGATTGTGTATTTAGCCATCATTTACACCTTTGAGTCACAAAAAACGAATGTATAGCCCTTACCATCACTTGAACCACCATAGCACATATTGGAAATGTCCCAATTGAGCTTGTGTTTGGCAACTAAAGCTTTGACAGCCTCAAAATGCACAAGATGGCCTGAAAATTCGTGAGGATAGGAAATAGTCACGCTTAATTTGCTGTCAGATGTGGCTTTAATTCGTGAGCCTTTGACATTTGAAGCGGGTATATATTTTGTGTGTATAGCTTGCATTTTATTGACGCCTTTTGAATGTTGATAAACCCTAGTTAAACACCTAGGCCATTGACCCCTAATCTAAGGGTCAACAGTCTAAGCGTTAGGACAAGAGAGCTTTGCAAAGTAGATCAGCCTCATGTGGATCAATGGCTGACCTGAAAGCCTCTAAGTATTCAGCAAATTGCGGATGATCTGGCTTCATGTTGACACCGCCAGTCTTGCGAGTAGATTCGACAATGATTCCAGCACTGTTGGCCAGATATGCAGCGTAATTGCTTGAAGTGTGTAGAGTGAGCATTATTGACACCTATTAAATTGGAATATTAGTGCATTGTGATGCGAATTCTAGAGCTTTCCCATAGTAAAAACCCTAGTTTTTTGATTAAAACCTCATCATCGCCTTGTCGCATTATCCGGCCATCATCAAAATCTAAGACAGTAGCAAAACCCTGCGAATAATAGTGCGCAACTGCCTCAGCGCCACTAGCAAATGTAAGTTTTTCAAGTTTTTGTGTTTTCATGTTGACACCTATTAAGTTGAAATGATGCGACAGTGCATCGAATAAGCCCAACCCGTGAGCTTACCCGCTGGAATGTCACCGATAAAAGTAAAGTTGCGCGTTTTGTTCGCATTGCCTTGGAGTTGCACCCCAGTATTTGCGGCCAGTAGCATAGCCCGTGACAAACCAAAAACCCGTTTCTTTGCATAGTGTAGGTTTCATTTTTATCTCCTTACTTAACCAAAACGTCAAAATAAGCCAATAAGCCCACGCATAGGCAAAGCCCCAAGCCGATAGCTGTCAGATAGTCTAAGAGATCATTTTTCATACGTTGATCGCCTTAGCAAAATTAGGTTTCTCGCCATTGTAGGAAGCGACGCGGAAAGAGTGGAAGCCCGCATTTGTGGCCAACTCTTTTACCTTTTCAATTTCCGCCATTGTTTTAGCGCCACTAAGAAGCAAAGTTTCCATGTAATCACGGGTTTCGCCTTGTTCTAAGCCGTAGAGTAAGAGTTCTCGCATGATATTAACGCCTATTTGTTGCACTTTCCGATTGAAAGTAGGATAAGAATAGCACCAAAAAAATAAAAAAACATAGGGATAAACCCTTAGATGATAGAATTTATTTAAATTATTTATTGGATAAGGTTCGGACAATGCCAAGACCCCCAAAATCTGACACAGTACAGTTCCGCCGAAAACTAGATAACCCTAAGCTGCAAATACTTTTAGCCGCTGGACAAGGGAATATCTCTCAAGGGTTCGAAAACATCTTAGCCCTCTATCAACACGTTCACTATCAAGGATACAGAAGCGATGAACCATTGGAAACAATAGGGTTAGTTACGAACCTTGCGGAAATAAACAAACAGCCCAAATGATGAGGAATCAGTAAGGAACAGTAAGAGGGAATCTATGGGGAACGTATAAGGGAACGGATAGAACTAAACCAATTCAAGTACATTGGAAAAGCACCCGCAAAGACTCTCTCATAGGACAATAGGACATTAGGACAATAGAACATTTGACCTGTATGCATAGACAGTAGGTAGAAACCCTAGGTGTATGGAAAGATAGGGGGGGGAGGGGGTAGTCGGTGGCTTGAGATATTTGTGGTACACCACCCCCACAGGAAAAAGCAAAACCATCCAAGGAGGACAAATGGAAACGCAATTAAAACGAGGAAGAGGAAGACCTAAAGGGTCTGTGAAGATGACGATACAGAGGTTTGCTGATAACCCGCCTGCTGTATTGCCTAAGACAGACCACCAGAGGCTCAAGGAGT
>Ga0208644_1000705_pt1 | contig 29705 bp, 22 predicted proteins | sample VirMetDEL_Nov_18_FD_184517 | JGI IMG/M metagenome (GOLD analysis project Ga0208644, IMG submission 184517) | Aqueous microbial communities from the Delaware River and Bay under freshwater to marine salinity gradient to study organic matter... | ecosystem: Environmental > Aquatic > Marine >...
ACTTCTTCCCAAGCGTTCAGGAGGTTTGGGGGGCAGAGATACCCTTGTACTATCCAAAGCGCTACGCGGGCACCTCAGACTGCATAGGCGTGTACAAGAACAATGAATCCATCATCGACTTCAAGCAAACCAATAAGATGAAGCGTCGGGATTGGATTGAGGACTATTTTGTCCAATTAGCTGCATATGCTGCGGCGCATAACGAGGTCCATGGCACGAAGATCCGCCAAGGCGTCATTATGATGGTTGCGCAGGATGGTCAGGTGCAAGAATTCACCACCTGTGGCCGTGAGTTTGACGGGTATGTAGATAAGTGGTGGCGTCGTGTCGATGCCTTTGAGAAAGCAAAAAGAGCTCTGGTGGACCAGCCACCAGAGCTAATTACCCCCGAGGGTGGAGAGGGCCCTTGAAGACGTGGAGGTAACTCACTTTTTGCGGGCAGCCCGCATGTTGTCCACTAGATTTGGATAAGGACGACCAGCCTTCTTAGCAGCCGCTTTTGCGGCTGCTTTTTTTGCTGAGGTCAGTGCTTTTGGTTTGCCGACTGACTTCGGTCGTTTCTTGTCCCAGATTTCTTTCATTGTGTTAGCCCTGCTTGGCGCTGCTGCAACATTGCACTAATTGGATCATTAGGGAACAGCGTGGGGTACATCAAATTCACATTACTTGGCTTACTGGCTGGTTGCTGGAATGCAGGGGCACGCAGATTAGGCTGTTTCTGTTGAGGCGCAGGCATACCGCGGCTTGGTGGTGCCGGTGGCAGTGAACGTAGCATCTGACGCGCTGTACCCGCAACAGGCAACTTAGGGTTTACCCCAGTAGACGCCATTTCTTCTTGGCGCAACAAGTCATTCAGCTCTTGGCTCGCGGCCCGTGCAGCGCCGGGAGTGGTCACCAGTTGCTGGAAAAAGGACCGTGGTACACCGACTTTGGTCAGCTCTGCCGCAACCTTAGCTGCATCATCTGGCGTAGAGAGGTTCGTGAGCCGGTTTGCAAATCTTTCATCCTCTAGTGCTTTAACAAAAATACGGTCATAGACCTGCTTTTCCAGCCCCCCTGCTAGGCGCATCAACAGGGCTAAAGCCCCTGTTTCAGGGCGGATACGGCCTACAGCGGCTTCGCGAATAGTGGTCGTAAGGTATTGGACCCCTGATCCAAAAATCTTTTTAAGGTTTTCATCCAAGGAATTAAATTCAGGAATCTGCCCTGTCACACTAGAAAAAACTTCAACGCGCCGCTGTAAATCAGCCAGCTTCTTTAGGTCATCTAGATGCTTAGTATTCCTAAACAATACGTTCAGGCTTTTTTCATTGTTTTGAATAAACGAGGATAACAATCCCCCCTGTTGTGCACCCTCACCTGCCGTGGTAAAAACCGCACGACGCAAGGCGGCAATCATTTCAGGATCTTTTCCTGCCTCATCCACCAACTTGCGCATTAATGCAGGATCTGTGAGGGCTGCTGCAATAGATTGCTTAGGGTCCGCATCAAGACGGGAGGCTCTTGCAAGCAAGTTGTCCAATTCGCCGTCTTTTGCAGCAATGCGGCGCTGATCGATTTCTGCCATGCGTGCAGCATAATCATCCGCAAAACCAATTTCATCCGTCAATTTAGTCCGGATGTTTTCAGGTAATGCATCAACAATACCCTTGTTCTTGTCCAACACCGAACGGATTTTCTTTGGGTCTACTAGCCCGTTTTTGTCAAAGATAGGCTTACGAGACAGCCAATCAATTGCGCCACGGGTCATTAAATCATCTACCTGTGCACTTCCACCAAGAGTCACACGAAGTTGACGCAGATTGTCCGCGTTACTAAACGCTGTCTGCATCAAAGATTCGTTTGGCAGCAGATATTCTTGGCCGCCGCGCTTAGTACTGGACAACAGCAAGGGGAGTGCTTTTTCGTAGCCTGCCTTGTAGTCATCGAGGACCATTTTCATGCCCTCATACTCGCGCTTGATCTTTGGCACGTGGTCCATGATCAGCTTCTCGATGTCCTTGAACACCGCATCGCCTGTATCTACAATGCGCTGGGCATCGGTAAGGCGAGTCCGACCCTTCATCATTGCGGCGTTATAGCCACCGATCGAGTCATTCCGGAAGCGTTGCGCAGCAGTGAGATAGTCCAGTGCCTCAGGCACGTTGATATCAATCTTCGTAGCGTCTTCTGCAATCAGCGCAGCATCCCTTTTGATCTGCTCCGGATTGATTACTACCCGCTTGCCGGGGATGCCGGTGGGGATGGAGATATTGCCTTCTTTATCGCGCGCCGAAGTCTCTGCAATATCGCTCAAAGAGACGCCACGTTTGCGGCCTTTTGTAGCCTTGCCCTCCATCAGTTCGGCAACAGTTTTACGGACTGTATTTTGAACGTCTGGATCAAGACCTGCTACCTGAGAATCTAGGGCCTCATTTGTAAGGTCCCGCTCCATGCGGGCCTGCATATTTTCCCGCGCTACTTGCTGTGACTTTACAAATCGCTCAAGGAGTCGGATAGGCTCTGGGACTTGGCTACGCGCAGAGGGCCGCTCAATCCGATATTTTTCAATCAGCTTTGCCGCAGCATCTTCCATGTCCCGTGATTCAAACAAAGACTTACCGTCTTTGCGAGTAGGCATCAACAGGCCTTCAGGGGAAATGGCTTGGCGAAGACCCATGCGGCTAAGAACGTTTTTGCGCATGTCGGCATTCATCTCCATGCCAGACATCAGGACGCCGCGTAACTCATCGTTTAAAGCATCAATGTTCTGTGGGCCGAGGCGCTCGGACAACGCAAGAATTTCCGCTTCAGTTAAATCAGCCTGTTCCCGCAACATGGACTCAAAGAAACCTTGGCGATTTGCCTGTACCTGCTGGAATGCCTCAACAATGGGTTTGCGGGCCTCGGGGGCAAAACTATCAAACAAGTTTTGTAGTTTGGTCTGGTTTTGATTAATCCTAGCTTTTACTTCGCCTAATTGTTCTGGGCCAAGAGTTTCGAGCACCTCTAGTTTCCGTTTTAATAACGGAGTAAACATTGTTTGCTCAGTCACATCGAATACAAATCCGGCCTCGGAGACGCGGGGATCGTCTAATGCGGCTTTTAATGCGGCCAATGCCTCTTGTGCTTCTTTACTTTCGCTGATCGGCCCAAACACCTGTCCGAGCTTTTTTTCAGCATTTTTAATGAACATTTTCGGTAAGATATTGATACCGGGAAATCTAAAAAAGCCCGGCTCAAGCTCGTTTAAAACGCTTTTTTCAACATCCCCCATCTCAGCAAAAAGGCCTGACGTATCTACAGCTTGCTTAATTTTTTTCCCCGCAAAAAGAGTCGGGCTTAGCTTTGCAACATTAGCGGCTGCCAATGGTAGACCAATAAACGCGGCAGCAGGCATCAGCTCCTTGTAGACAGGCTTCATCTCATTGCTATCGTCTACATTTTCTTCGACTGCTTGGCGCAATCCTTCGTAGCCTGCGCCAAATGCTACATCCAAAGCAACCGCGCCTCTGGGATTGCGCTTGACAAAATCAATTGCATCTGTCGAAATGTCTTTCAGTATGCTGCCGCTAGGTCCAATTCTTCCCGTTAATTCAGTACCGGCCCGGGCAATGGGTGCCTTAGAGGCTGCCCATGCCAATATGCCCGTGAATGGGAGGTTAGCTCCAACGCCTTCTCCGATAGCACGGGCGTAGCGCTCGGCTTCATTTTTGGGTGCGCGGATTTTATCGCCACCGATGGCTACTTGCAATTTATTAAACAGCTTACCAAGGGTTTGGACTTGATCTTCCTTCATGCCCAAGGCTTTACCAATACCAAGCGTTGCGGCATCGGGCAATGCAAACAAGGCGCTTTGTAAGCCCCATGTTGTATTGTTTACCAACCCGCCGATTGCGTCATTGGTGCTGGTGAATTCTTGATCAACACCAGCCGCGGACCGCGGTGCTTTCTCCAGCGGAGCACCCTCGGCTCGACCGACGACTTCGCCGGTCATCATGTCAATTACTTCGCCCTTGATATTGGTAATTGTGCTCATTTAAGGCTAATGCTCCGCAGTTGGCCTACTGTAAATGCTTGAATACTGCCGTTGGGCATTTTCAAATACACCGTAGCATTTGGATCTTGCGCAGTTCCGACGGTGCTCTTCAGGAAAGTATACATGCGGCGAGCAGCATCAGGGTCTTGGCTGACGACAAACGGATCACTTTGTGTGCCTGTGTTTGGCGTATTCATGACATAGTTGTTCTTCTCAAAGCCCAGCTGGGTAAGAATCTGTTGACGAGCATTACGAAAACGTGCCTCTAATGCGTTAATGCTACCTGCCGTAAGTTCTTTGTTTTTAAAGAACTCTTCTGGCTTAGTAAGGGCTTCTTGTGTCTCACGTTCCCACTCCTGCTCCTGCACTGCTATGCGACCACTTTCGTTAGCACTAGCAGCAGCTTTCATGATCCTGTTTAACGAGATACCAACAGTGGTGGCTGCTTTTTTCTGATCAACATCAGGCCGAATTACGCCCCCGCCGATAGGCACCAACAGGTTGTTAACTTTAGACGTAAACCATGTGCCGGGGCTATATAGCTCTGTGAAATTCCGCTTTAAGGTATTGACCTCTTGCAAAGCATTGTCGAGGGACCGCAAGGCGCTGCCTAACTTAATACGCTCGTCCTTGTCTGTCTCAACCGTTGTTGGAGCTTCGCCAAGGTTTTCAACAAACGGATTGTCTGTGGGACGAAGCGTGTAGGGACTGTTAAGGGCGGTGCTAACTGTTGGATCTTTCGCCGGATCAGTCTCAATGCTAAAGGTGGGGGTCCCGTCCGTGTCCTCAATAATACGACCCCCCATCCCGATACTTGAAACCTTAACTTTTCCCTTTGCTTTGGCTTGAGCGATCAGCAACTTGTAATCATTATCCAAAATCTTTAGCTGAAGAGCTTTGGCGGCAGCGTCTTGAGCGTTAACATCTGTAATGGCCTGACTCAAGGCAGCTGAATCGAGCTTCAACTGACGATCCTTAGCCTGCGCAACCAAGGCAGCAAAGCCCTTAGGAATACCCTCTGCGGCTTTTGCCAAAGACATTGCCATTGTGGGCTCGGTAGCACCAGCAAACTTGAACCCAGCATCTGCCAACATTAGCAATGCATTGGTCTTCATATCTTCTTTGCTGTCGCCCATCAGTTCACGGAACAATGGGCTGTACTCATCCCGGGCTTCACGAATGCGATCTATCTTGCTCTTTGCTTTAACAGGAACGGCTGTGCCTGTCGCCTTTGCTAGGTCTTCTGCAGCAGAGCTCGCGAAAGTGGAATCCTCATCGGGGTTTGCAGCAACAGGAAAATCTACGGAGGGAGTCTGTTCAGCGGGCATTCCACGAGTTTTTTCTTCCGCAGCTGCCATTGCAGCTTCCCGGGACATCGTCGGATCTTGCGCATAGTAGCGCTCATCAATAAAACCACGACCACCACCGGCCCCAGTAGCAGGGGCCATCATGGGAACCTCATAGCCAATAACTTTTCGTTCACCCGGCTGAGGTTCTTTTTGTATATCGGTGTCCAAACCTGCCAGCATGGCTGCGGCACTGGATAAAACGGGGGCTGCATTTGGATACCGCTGAGACAGCTGATTTAAGCCCTGACTCAACCCTTGGGTAAAGGTAGGCTGCATTAAATTACCACCACGAGCAATTTGATCGGCAGTAAACCGACCGCCTGCTCCCCGCACGTTTTCAAGGTACGGCTGCGACATTTGAGGGTTCATGAACATACGGCCCAAAGCAGCGTTTGCGGACTGGGCATAACGCGATGCGGTAGGACCGACTTGATTCAGAGTTCGCGCCACAGCTGGTGCAAATCGCCCAGCTTGAGTCATAAAGGCGGTACCCATCGCAGAAACCGGACCGCCGATATTAAACTGCTGCGGAGGCATGCCATCAGGTGTTGGCGGAGCTTGTTCAGCCCCGCCCTGTGGGAAAGGGCCAGCCATGCCCTCACCCCCGGGAGGCATCATAGGTCCTTGGTCCATGGGCATCGGCGCACCCTGCATTGCCATCGGGTCTTGTCCGGGCATCGGGGGAGGCATCATACCAGCACCCTGAGGCAAACCACCAATACCACCTTGCGGCTGCTGCATCATAGTAAAGTGCTCTTGCAACATGGCTAACACCTCTGGGGGCGTCTCCATCGCTGCTTCTTCACCAACCATCTGAGCAAGTTCCATGTACCGCGCATCAACTGAGCGCATATCGCCGCGCAGTGTATTCATCAAAATCTCAGGGTTTTGAGGCGTGCGCTCCATGATGGGCATCTCATCCTCGTCGTCCATCTCATTGATGTCGTCTTCGAACCCAGACATGATCCCGCTGTTCTTAGCCTCTTTTGACAAGGGCATATCAAACATGGCCCGTTTTAGGATTTCTTCTTTCATGCTGTTTCCTTAGACCAATCCGGCAGTTTTTGCCGCGGCGGCTGTACCAAGTATACCGGTTCCAACACCAGCAAGCTGCTGGAATGGGCTGGGGGTCGGTTGCGTTTGTTGGGTGACCGCCATTTGCGTAGACGGAGCGCCTTTGTAAATATCGGACAAGAACGCCAAATTCTGACGTGTCTGCATTTCGTTTTGCAGGGCGTTGGCACGAGTAACGTCGTACTGGCTTTGCAAATCCGCCTGCTGCGACTGGCCCAAGTTGTACAAGAAGTTGACATCCTGTTGGCCCAACGCCTGCTGCTGTGCCCCCAACGCGGCTTGCTGTACACCCATGTTGCCCATTTGCGTACCCAGTGCACCGATGCCTTGCGCAACGCCTTGCTGCAAACCAGCCTGTGAACCCAAGATGTTTGCCTGAACGCCTGCAATATTTGCATATTGACTCGCGGCATTTTGCAAACCCTGAGCTTGCTGTAATTGACGCAACTGCTGCTGCTCAAAGGCCTGCTGGGCCTGAGCTTGCGCAGCACCATAGCCCTGCTGGAGCGCCCCAAAAATCGCAGCGTTCTTTGTTTCAGCAAGGTTGCGATTAAGCTCTTCGCGTTGGATACCTTCGCGTGATCCACCAAACGCCCCAGCGCGTACAGCCTGCGTATTTAATGCCTGCTGTTGTATGTCGCCTTGGCGATCAATCTGCTTGACGGCCTCATCAATAACCTGCTGCTGATACGGGTTCATGTAGGCGCTGACACTGGTGGGGTCATAGCCCTGCGCAGCACCCGTGTAAGCAGTAACGCCCTGACCCAACGCACCAAGTCCAGCTCCTGCAGCCCCTGCATACTGGCCCATGGCCCGCGCTGCTTCATCCGCGTTCAAAAATGACTTGTAGCCCTGACCACCGTAGGCCTGACCCATATCAAGCGCGGCGGCGCCTTGGTTTAGGTATGACTGAAATGCGCCAATCCCTGCACGGCCCGTTGCCAACGCATCAAGCTGGTCCGGGGACATCCCTGCCCGCTGATACTGGGGCAGGCTAAATTTACGATCGGCCTCTGCTTTAGCGGACTGGAGAAGCCCTACTTTAATGGCTTCAATTTCCGGGGCTTCCCGGACGTACTGTGTGGTTTCTTCCATTTTTAACCCCGTGCTGCGTTACGTTCTAACTGATGCATCAAAGCATACATCTTCTTTGCGCCTGCTCTACGGCTACCGTTACCCGCGCCACGAACAGCTTTTGCCGTCATGACAAACTCGCCATCCGACAGCATTGCAGGGATTGAATCAGAGATCTCGGTCCCCGGACCGGAAATTTGACCAGTGCGTCTAGGATAACCGCCCTGAGCCAAATGCGCAATACCCCCGTTCATCATCCCGCCAGTTGCGGCGAGGCGCGGATATGTGCGTGGATAGTCGATTAAGTTCCTGCCCTTGTAGTACTGGAAGTAGTCATCTGTTGCCTGTGCAGGAGCCGTGACGGGTTTTCCGGTAAATAAGTCAAGCGGAGCAGCTCCAGTAATCGGATTCACTGGAAGTGGGTCCAGCCTGCCGGTGACTCCCGCGCCCCCGCCAATCATATTGGTGCCCGGACCCGCCGGGCCAGCAATTAGGTTTGTTCCGGTATACCCAACATTGAATCCACCGGTGTTAGTGCCACCGGTGTTAGTGCCGCCAGTATTTGTCCCACCGACGTTGATGCCACCGGTGTTCGTACCGCCAGTGTTGATCTTCTTTTCGTCGTCCTTAACAACATCAATATTAATTGGGTTATACCCGAAGACGGGGATGCCCCGCTCTAGAAGATCATCAACGCTCGTTGAAGTCCCGTTCTTAGCCATGTTCGCTAGACCAGCCGCCGTCAGGGGAGTACTCGTATCTGCTAACAAGCGCAAGTTGCCGACACCAGTATTTGCCACTGTTTGCGCTAGTTCGGCTTTATATGCTGCAGGTATTGCGTCAAGGCTTTTTGTTCCCCCGACTTGTTTGTACAGCGCGTCTACTGCCTTGTAGCCGCCGTATTTATCAAACTCCGAGGTAGGGGCCCCTGTTGTCATCGACCGATACATCAGGTCTTTGGCAATTTCAGGAGTCAAAACCGGACGGGCTGGTTGGGCCGCAGCGGCTTCGTACAATTGAGCCGCCTGTGTGACAGAAGCGACGGGTACTTGTTTTTCGCGCAAATAGTCTACCGCAACCTGTCTGGTTTCCTGACTATCCGGTTTTTTAACAGTGCCGAGAAACTGCTGGTAGGCCGCCATGATCTGTTCAGGAGTACTTTGAGGAGTCAACTGCTCTGCTAAGTTGACTTCGCCACCAGCGGCGTAGCCGCCAATTTCCATGATTCCGCCGCCCGCTTTGCGCTGGACAGGTTGGGCATAAAGATTCGTATAATCCGCTGGGGTTTCATACCCAGCAAAACCACCTTCGGGGGTGTATTTAATCCCGTACATGTTCTGGACCAAGTATTCCCGGGGGTTCTTTTTGATCAGGTCTAAGCCCGGAGTGCCCTTTATCTGTTTAGCCAACTCTGATTCTTGGTTCTCGCCGGGCTCAAAGCCTCCCATCAGGGCGAGGCTGCCAAGGCCTGCTGCGGTGAGTGGGCCATATTGTGCAAGCATGCCGGGTCGGGCAGCCTCTGATGCCTTTTCGTACACCGCTTTCTGCAGCCAGTCACGGCTGCCCTCGGGCAGCTTGGCTACGGCATCCATGCCTGCTTGGTGGGCAGCTGGTTCCCCGCGACTGGCAATTTCACTTGGAGACAAATACTCGTTGTAGAAGTCTTTACCGCCTTGGTAAAGATTCTCTGCGCCCGTCTTAACAGTGTTAAAAAGAGAACCTATGCCGCTTTCAACAGGGACAACAGGGGGCGGGTTTTGGGCAGCCTGCGCCATGGGATTCATGTTTGGGCGGTAGCCACCAACAGGCAATGTTCCGGGGGGTTTGGTCGTTAAAGCTATGGGGGCGTCAATTCCCGCTCTGCTTGGGAAAGAAGCGCCTGTTGTAACAGGGGCCACGTTTCCGCCGGGCGGGCGGGGCATGTTTCGATCAACCACTTCTACGGGAGCCGCTTTACCTGCGGCCACGTCTGCCGGTTTTAAAACCTCTGGCAAAACCTCTGGCTCATATACTTTGCCACCGATCGTATCACTTGGGGGCACTGAAGCAAAGGTATCTTTAATCGCAGTAGACAAGTCACGCGTGCCCACCGGCTGGCTCATGTAGTTCAGGCCTACCGTGGTACCTACACCGATCGCCGCCTGTTGCAGGCCTCCTTTAACAGAATCCTTTAGGCTTTGGCCGCCAAGCAGGCCTGCTGCAGTGCCCGCCGCCGTGGACGCCAGAGCGGCGCGCCCCGCAACGCTCGTCACACCGGTTACGCCACCGAGGAACTCCCCGACTGGGCCACCCGGCGCCCCTAGGAACGAAATAGCAGAACTGGTGAGGACTTGTTTTAGGTCGCCCCCGCTAAGGGCAGTCAAACCACCAGAAACCAGCGCGGCGGTACCTGCTGAACCGAGGCCATATGCGGCTGCCGCAGGGCCGAGAATCGTGGTCAAGGCAACGGTTGCAACGATTCGACCAATAGGGCTCTTGACAATCTGTTTAGCGACATTGACAATGGGCTTAACGACGGATTTAACAATATTCGTTACGCCCTTAAACAGACTTTTAAAGAAGCCATATTCTCGTAAACCCGTCACAGGGTTGATGGTTCCCATGCCTCCTTGTTGGCGCAACATCGCCGCTTCGGCGGGTGTAATATGCGCCAGAATGGTGTCCCCTGAGCGACCCTGACTAGCAACGGCGCGGGCAGCATCAGCAATACCCCCCATAGCAAAGCCTTGTGGTGCTTGGGCCATGGACCCCTGCTTTGTCTTCAGTGCCTGCAGCAGTAAAGCAGTTACCGTTGCCAGTACTTCCTCGTCATATTCCGCAGGAAGATCACCCTCGTCAATGACGCCGTCTTTGATAAGTTCTGCGATTGCCGATGCGTACTGATCGGGATTTTCTTGTAGATACTGGAATAGCTGGAGAATCTGGCTGATTTCTTCTGCCGACATGTTCAGCAGCTCTGGAGGCAGCGACATGTTCATCGTCTGCTCATATTGCGCAGCAGTTTCTGGGCTAGTCGTAGCTAACGCTGTAGTAACAGCGTCATAGGACTCTATCGGAGAAAGCTGCGGGCCTTGGTTCATTTCCTCGTTTTCGGGGAGGGCCATAATCCCTGCTGTCTTAGGTGCTGTTGCCATGCTGTGTCCTCGGTCCAATACGTCAGTATTTTACAAAATTATTAGGGGGTGGTACAGGGGTTTATTGCTGTACCTGTTCAACTACCAAGTTAGCCGCCGGGGAGCCGGGAGCAAACGCAGTAGCAGGCGCCGCAACTATACTCAAAGCGACATCCGTAGTCGCAAACATAATCTCAATGTAGTCATTCGCCGCAAGAGATACCGCCTCTGAAATAAGCACCGGGCTGTACCCCGAGTTTAAGTCCAACGTTACGATTCGCGACGACTGGGGAATATCTACCCCGTTTTTGCGTATCCAAGCGTAAGCGTTTTTTGAGGACGAGTTGCTGCTTGTGTATTGCAACGTGCATGAAATGTCGTAGTACCCAGACTGCGAAAAAACAATTCTAGAGGTTGGCGTGCCAATACTCACCCCGTTACTGACAGCCGTTGACGTAAACGGTACGGCATAGGCCGTGTTTACTGCGGCAGCAACGTAGTTACTTGCTCGATTAAACGTGCCGTAGTTCTTCTGCTGCTCAATGGTCGGGCGAACAAAGATAATCCCGTCGGTTGTACCGACTTTAATCACCGCCGCAACAGGGGTGACGTTGTTTGGTGCAGTCGGCTTCACGTTGGTAAACGCCCCTGCCACGGTGGGCGACGCATACAAAATATCGCCCTGAGAGAAAGCGCTGGTATTTACGTCCCGAACGAAGCCCCAAACCGTGCAGTAACCGCGCTCCCCCGTGTCAGGCAAGTCATGTGTCATGACACCTAAGATATACAGAGAGGGCTGTGAGCCATTAGCGATATAAGGAGCAACCTTTACTGCGTTATCTGATGCCCCCGCAAAACCGACCACCGTGCCGTTGGGGATCGTTACCCCCGTGTCGTTCTGCACCCGAGCGTAGGTCTCTTGTCCAATTTGTTGTACAACTCCGTACTCCATGTCGAGTTCAAGAGTCGCGTCGTCCGAGTCCCAATCAAGCCGCCCGGTCTGGTGTGGGGCAACACCGGGCGTGGTATCAAAGTCAATATAGTCAACCGGCTTGTTCCATTCCAACTGCCCCAGAATGTTGTTGATCTGGTTAAAGTAAAGACGCAGGATGTTACTCAGTTGTTCTTGGTATTGCCTGTTATATTGATCCGTGGCTGAAGGCAGGCGCGGCGGGGTGGCCCGATTGAGCGCTTCTTCAGATGTGATGACGTTAGCCATTAGCGCCGACCGTCCGGACGAATATCAATGCGCGGAGCACCCAACTGCCACGCGGTGCCTAAGGTATTAGAGTCTATGCGCAAAGAAATCTGTCTTCCCCGCACCCGGGTGTTGACCTGCCCCGTATATTCCTCAACCGGAATTGCAACGGTCCGAACGACAGGACCGCCGTTTACCCCGCTTGTTGATTCGGGGTCCGTGGTCCCCGAACCTGAGTTCTGTTGCGGTGTCAGAGATAGTGTGACAGCGGGCCTCGGCGAAGTAGAACCCCGGAAAGTTATATCAGGAAGCACGCGACTAACAAAGCCAAAATTGTGCCCGTCGTCCATGTCAAACTGGGAGCTTTCAATATAAGCAGGCAACGGGATATTACCTTCCCCCGCGGCATCATCTGACCCATTTTCCTGTGACGTCAAATACCCATTAAGCGTTGCTGCAGTTGGGTTTCTAGCAACTTTGCTGTCAATCCACGCAGTGCGCTCCATCGTCCCGAAATACCAAATATCTTCCGCATAGTTATATACGACATATCGGTCAGGGGAGATAATTGGGGCATTTTCTGGGGAAGAGCAGTAGAACCACCACACCTCGTTAAACGCCTCCACAGTTCCTGCAAAGACTTGCTCGGCCTGTGTTAAATCAATTTGGTTTTTTGGGTCATTATTATTAAATATGTACTGACGGACATCGCAGCGCAATGTTTGCACACGACCATCATACATATAGAACTTATCGACGCCCATCCAATAAGTTACGTTGTTGGCTGAAGCGACGGCGCGGGAGGACATTATTGAAGTGTTTTCGCCCAGTAAGGTGGCTCCCCACACGAACGGCGCACCGAGATACTGCAAAGAGTACAGTGCTGCATCAGTCCAAACCAATATCTCTTGGCGCTGCTGTTGAACCGCTATGATGGAAGAACCGATAGATAGTCGTAAATCGCCCGCTTGGTTTGTAGCAGTAGGCAACCAGTCATACGGGTTTTCTTGATCCGACCAACGAATAAGCATTGGATCGAGGCTGGGATCAAATACAGGGTTTACCCCAAAGCACAAAACAAACCTTGATACATCCGAGACCACTAACTGGTTGTGGAGGGTAGGTACATTAGTGCCGACTAAGGGGACGCCACGGACGCCTGCCGTTACTCCATCGGCAGCTGACCAGTAATAAAGTCCGCCGTACTCCGGGCCAAAGATTAGATCCTGCCCAAAGTTGGCTTGGTTCCAAACACGAATCCGTAGCGTACTGGTTTCCCCCACTCCCCACGGGCCTCTGCCCCACGGGCCTGCTCCCCAACCTTCTACCGGGACTTCTAAGACGGCCCCTGTCGCGAGTAAGTAGCTGCCAACAACACTAGCACCACCATCCCCTGTGTCCGCCTCAGTTATGACTAAGCCCGAAGGCAGCACCACCGTGTAACTACCGGAAGCAACAGAAGCTACTTCCCATTCTTGGTTTAAGACTGCCGCAGTGACATTCCCCCCAAGGTCGACTGCGCCACTAAAGATGACGTAGTCCCCCGGCCTAATAGCGCTGGTTACGGAATCATTAACTGTCAGTGTCTGGGTGACAGACGAGGCAGAGAAAGTCACGTCCCCTGCAGCAGTAACAGAACGAAATGGCGTGATGTCGTAATAAATGCCGCCATTTTCAACGTAATAATGACTTGTAGTACCTACTCCTAAGAGTCTTTGACCGCCCAGCGTCACCCAGTTAAACAGCTTGCGACATACACCTTTAATGACGTTCTGCGAGTAGCGGACCCAACCCCCGATTTTTTCTGGAGTTCCCTGCCGAAACCTGACCTTATCACAGTCATACCATCCACCCTCAGTGGCATACCGGGTGTTTTCCCGGTTTATACCGGGTTTAAATAGCATCTTTTTTAACGGCATGGCAGTCTCTTATGCAACAAGTCCGGTCAAATACACAGTTTTCCCACCCTGTTTAGTGGCCGTAAGCACTTGCTTCTTGTTATCCGCAGGGTTAAAACTAACATGCACCCACCCAGAATCAGGGATGCCGGGGGTATAGAACTCTAGGATAACTTGGCGGAAATTCATGTGGTCTACAATCCATTTCGCTAGGTCTGCATTTGGAATACCGGGGATTTCGATGTCCGCCGCCATTCCTTTACAGTGATCCGAGGTCCGCGAACCACCGACTTTGGTGTTCACAGCGGGGTGGCGAAAACCCGAGTTTACTTTGACGCCCATGCCAAAGTGCTCACGCACCGGCTGGAGAATATTTTCGCACAAGGCGACCATATTGGCAACCTGTTCCTCATCCGGGGTATTGTCCATATCTAGACGTAAAGCGGTATCGCTTTTAGTCATCTCTGCGAGGCTAAAATTGGCGGTTAGTTTCATAATGAATCAGTTGGTTTGGGGGATAGTTCCAAGCAGTCCACCTGAAAAGCCTTTACGTCGGCATCCCTTTGCATGGCAAAAACAGCGGTTTTGTTTTGGGCTTGGCACTGCTCAAGTGATATCGAAAGATTGCCGTTATAGAACGAACAGGTGCCGTTAGCTAGACAGGCAAACGCGACAGGTAACCAAACCATAGCAGACCCCTTATTTCACAACAGACCTCAATTGATCATCTTTGTCCTTGCTACCCACACTTGAGCCAAAGTAGTACGACAGGATTTGTGTCACAGCCGCAGACAAGACGCCAAGAATGTAAATAAGGATGTCTTTAGCCTCAGGCTTGACCTCCACAAAGATAAGCACTGTGAAAAGAACAAAAGATAAGCCTGTGACCCCAAGAGCCAAAGCAGGTGTAACAATTTTGTTAATGAAAGGCGCATTTTGGCTTTCAACCACACGAGCCTCGCGCTCACGAGCGTTAGCTTTATCTGCAAGAATTGCTTTAAATTTTTCATGTTCAAGTTGTTTAATTTTGGCTTCTGCTTCGGGATCGCTTGTGATGGCTTTCATCACGGCGTTTACTTCGTCTTTGACACCAAGTTGTTTAGAAAGCGCACTGACCGCCACGCCAGCCAAAGGGCCCCCAAGCGCAGTAGCGATACCGGGCGCGAAGCCCTTAACCATTGAAATAAGATCATCCATTAAATACCTCGCTTCACGATTACCCAAACCAGACCCGCGACAACAATTAGGCCGGTTAAAACACACAGCGTAATAATGATCCCATTGAGCCACGCCCAAATAAGCTCTTTCCGCTTGATCTTCGCTAAGACAATTTGTCTTGCCTCCTCGTCCCGCTTGCGCTTGGCGTCGGATTGGAACTTCAACCAGTCATCCCAAAGGCCTGCGCGGCCTTGGTAGATAAACATCTCCTTTAAAGCTGCTTCGTTTTGCTTGATTGTTTCTAGCGCAAAAAACGCTTCTGAGTCGGACCCCGATGCATTGGCTTTTTGGGCAATTTTTGCTTTGTTGTCAAAAAAGCTAAACAGGTGCTGACCCGCCGCCATGATGTCGCCGCCGTTGGCGATAGTCTCCTTAATCACCCCAAAGGCAGCATTGGCGATGGCGAGTTCAGCTATCACTTAGGCGCGTCGATGGCTTAAAAACAAAGAGGCCAGCTCTTCCGCGCTTACCGCGGCTTCTATTTCTGCTTGAACAGTTGGTGGCGCATTGGGGCAAAGAAGTAAAATTTTCTGTTTTTCGGACGCCATGTCCCAGTCCGGGACCACTTCCATGTGCCTTAGGGCTCGATCTAAAGACGGTGGGGGCGTATATTCTTCTATCCCCAAGTGTTCCCGGGTCTGACTGTCAGACAGTTCTAAAAAAGTTCCCGGATAGCGCGTTTCCGCGATGGAAAATCCACGACCGCTAACTAATGCTCGACCATTAATTTTGTACATTTCTAAAGGTAATCTGAAGGCCTTTTAAGGAGGCCGGGAGTAGTGTATTTCGCAGGTGCTTGGGCAAAAGCTATATAGTGATAGTTCATGCCCATGTAATTTAAAGGACGCCGCCCGGCAAAGTCCAGAGCTCTACTACAAACAGTGAACCCCGCAGCAGAAGTTGCTATAGGTGCTCCCAGTTCGTCGTACCAGCTATAGACGTTACTGCCGTCTCCCATGGGGTCATGCCCCATGGTAAAAGTATTGAGGCTATCTGCCACAGGATTGTTTCCTGATAACATGTCCGACATTATAAATTCCACGGAATAATATTCGCGTTGTGGGTTAGTGTCGGGACTGATAGGTTCAATGGTGTTCCAGCCGGTTATCAAAATCCATGCGGGTTTAAACCCGCAATGGACATAGTTTCCGCTTAAAGGATCTTGGCCTGTCCCGCCAGATGATCCCACGTAAGTGCCCACCTTACTAAAGCCCGGGACAGACCGGATACACATGGCCCAATAGTTTTGATAAAGCTCGTTTAGGTTTTTCCTTCCCGAGGATCCGTCGCTTACTTTTCCATAAATATTCGTCTCGTCCATGCCATAGACATACCCGTCCTCGGTCAGAATAGTCCCCGGTAGATCTTGGGAGGGTATACCAAGGGCAGACTGCTGCAGCTCGCCTTCGCGACCAGCCATTCCTGACAAGCGGTCTTTATGAACTACGTAAAGTGGAGTCCCCACCGGATAGTTGATTACGTTGCTACCCACGCTACCATAAATCACAGCTTCCGGAGCTGCCCCGAGATTATGTGGAATTGTAAGGTAATAACCTTCGCTATTCCCGCTCCATGTCATATAGGTTATTCCTGCCTGCGCATTAAGGTAGCAGGTAGTGCCTATCTCCCCGGAATTTGGATTAGATGGGAATGTAACAGGGTCGCTTTCTGGAGCTTTCCAAACGTACTGGGCGTAAGTCTTCGTTATGTATTCGTTAAAACCACCATCATTGTTTTGACCCATCGTATAGCCGTCTTGGTTAAAAGTAACGACCCCAGCATTATCTCCCTGCCCACTGCTAGGGAGAAAAGAATACTTTAATGCGTTTGGTGTCCCGGGCTGGCATCGCCTGCTAAGGCCCCCCGGGGATAAGTATTGCGTTGGAATAGCGCTGTCAATGATTGGCGACGTAAACAAAAGACAATCCTCGTAAATAGGGATGTTATTTGCTTGTTGCGTAGCGATTGCATGGGACAGAATAAGCGAGGGGTTGAGATCAAGCCCGGTAATCGTTCTATTGATTCCTAAATCTCCTGTGCCTAGACCACTAACGCCGACAAATTCTGTTTCACTGCGCAAGATGCTTGGGTTAGGTTGCCGGACAGCAGAAAGTTCTGAGTACCCGCTTGGGGGTGCATACACAAATGGATATCGACCAAAATTTACTTGGATTGTGCCGTTAGAGGGTACCGTGAAACCGGGGAACCATTCTCCTGCCTCCGGGGTATTTGTGGCGGTTGTTGAAATTAAGAGCTCATTGTTTTTATAAAAGGAAATGGTCCCTGCATCGTAGTCCGCAGCCACTCCGATAACGTCCCCTGTAGTAGCGGTGGGAAGCGACACGGCTTGGTAGGTCTGGGAAACCTCATCGTATTCCCAAAAATTCCCGGTAAAGGGGTCGTAGCAGTGTGTTTCGTTGTTTTTGTCTAGACCCAAATAGCCATGGGGTATTCGACCTTCCCGGTCCAGCAGGAAAGGGTTGTTTGCCGTCCGAAGCATGTTAAACGGCCATGGGGAAGGCATAGGGTTTCGAGGCCCTAAAAAAATACCAAAGGATGGTGTCGTGGCCGGGCCCATAGAGATGTACACCTCATAGTAGGTTTTCATTCCCGTGGTTATAGTATGGGTTGCGTATGCCCCATATCCGGCGAAATGGCCTAAGTCTGGTACCTCAAACCCGTCCCCGTTGAAGACAGGGTTAAATATATAGGGGGTCGCCCTTGGCCACGGACCGGAAGTAAAGGTGTATCCGGCATCTTGCACCTTTGCAGGAATGGTGTAGGTCTGGAGCGGGGTGCCTATTGATCTCGCCGTGTTTAGCCCTGCCGTATGACCATACGGTTTACCCCACATCATTGGACTATCGTAGGCCCGAGACGGGACAGTTTGCGGCGCACCATCCGGCGTAATAGAATCCGCTGACCACGTCTCATTGTTCCCGGAACTGTCCGCGAGCAAAGATTCCGCCGTAGTTCCGTCCGAGAAATCTAAATGAGAACCGTAATTGCCGTAGAGGCCTGTGTAGATTGTTGGTTGCCATTGCCCCGTGCTCTCATTAACTGTTCCCACTCTATTAATAAAACCCCGTATTCCATCCATGTACTTAAAATCGTGGATTAAAAAGTTATTATCATATTGTCCCGGATCAAATCTCTGCCCAATACAAATCCTATTACCCGGGACCAGTGCGGGGATAACTGCATTTCTTTCAGGATATACTATGGGGCTCTCCGGGGTGAAATTCGAAAGTATGTTTTTCCCGTTAATAAACACCCGTTGCCGTAGCTCTGGCGCTGAGTTACCTGTGTCAAACATTATGTGCACATGCATCCACCCATCGCTGAGTATGGGGCTTACCACATTTTTAAAATCCCACGGACCAGAAGTCAAGCCACTTTCGAAACGGAGATAGTTATATCCATAAGTATCTGCAGGGTCGGGCGTCTGTTTTAACATTGCCAACGAAAAAGATTTGTAAGTAGGGTCTGCTTCCCCACCATCGATGCTTAAAAAATACTGCTCGGGGCGGGGATAAGGCGTAACTCCACCAGTAGGGGCTACAGTGCCGAACTGTAGCCCCTCCATGAAGGATTTAACCCAAAAACTAAAAGTACATCTCCGTTGGTCAGGGAACCCGGGCAGAACATAATAGACGCCTCCGGAAGGGACCTTAAGGGAACTGTTGGATGTATAGGACCCCCCGGCGGAGCTCCCCAGCATATTTGAACCTACGATACTCATTAGGAATAATCTCCAGACCACACAGCGTGAATTTGGGTAGGGCTTTTTACAATGTAATCCACTCGATCCACTGCGTTGAACCTTTGGGTAATGGTGGGCAGAAAACCTGCCTGAAACTGCCAATTTTGATGCCAACCTAGGGTAACTAAACTGGAGCTAGGACGCTGTGTAATAAAAATAGATCCGCTTTGGCCTGCAACCGCATTCGTGGGAGCGTCAATGGTGTGTATGTTACCGGATGCTGCCAGCTGCAGGCTGAAATTATTAGCTAAGGATAAATCTATAGGGATTGTGGTCCCATCAACAAGCGCGACAATGGATCCCGCTTGACCCCCTGTAAAGGTTTGCGGCACCGCTATGCCTGCTGCCCCCAAATTAGTACGAGCGCCTGCTGCGTCTACACCGCCAGTGCCCCCGCTAAGTACAGGAAGGGGCGACCCTAAGTTCAGTGCATCTAAGTAGGAGAACGCACTTAAAACGTTTATTCCATCGCTATATACAAATGCAATTTGGCCTGCAGCGACGGAAACTCCCGTACCTAGCTCGGTCTTAATGGTCAGTGCAAAGCCCCCAGTGCAGCCATTAATCACAATATAGAGTTTTGACACAGGGGGGCAAATAACATTGCGATTCGCTGTCAACGTGCCCGTGACATTAAGAATCATCTGTCGAGCTTGGTCAGACGAGGCATTGTTAAACGAAAGGTAGTAATCCGGTGAGTCGTCGTGTACAACTGCTGCCGTACCGGCGACGGCAGCGTCCAGCAGCGCCGTAATGCCCTCGTTAACACGGTTTCCCCAATCGCCGGTAAGCTCCCCGGTGACGGGCAGCTCCAGTCGCAAACTACTTGTATATGAACTAGGCATCTTACTTCCTTACATTGTTACTTCGTCCCAGACCGTTGTGGCGGTATTTGTAGCCACTTGGGTCCAGACAGGGTCTTGGCTTGTTGCAATGTCCGCCCATGACACAAGAACTCCCGTATTTATGTTTGTCCAACCACCAATCAGAACCGTGCCGATTTGGCCTATACCTGCAACGCCCAAAGCCGGTTTTTTAACCCACGGCCTTGCCGTACCAACCCGCCCTGTGCCTGCAACCCCGGAGGGTAAACCAACGGCAGCACCTAACGCCGTACCAATTTCCCCTGTACCGAATATACCAGTTATGTTCGGGGAAATAAAGGGTGTGACTTGCCCAACAAAGGTATTGGCCTGAACGCCAATCAAAACAATGCTGTCGTCTATCTTTACGGTGGCAGTGCCGATTTCTCCGACACCCTCAACACCAACCAAGACAATGCTGTCGTCAACAGAAACAGTAACAGTGCCGATTTCTCCGACACCCTCAACACCAACCAAGGTTGGCTGGAGCTTGGCTACCGCATCGCCAACTAGGCCCTGCGCAGATACCCCGGAAAGTAATAGGCCGGAGTCTGTGGACGTAGTACCAATCAGGCCAGTGGCGTATATCCCAGTGGGATATACGTACACGTCGGGGAGCACCCCTATCTGGGTGCTAGTCGCAAACGGAGTTTCCGAATATGCCGAGTAGCCAAAAGCCACGGTACTCCCCTTTTATGCCTGACTTTCAGTCCATGTGATACGTCCGACAGCGGTTAAAGGATTGGTAGTGGACACGGTTGACGGATCTTCTGCCAAAACAGCCACTACCGTCAGTACGTCGGGCCCATCCGGGAAGGTGCTGTCACCACCCAGAATTGCGTTACCCAATACACTAACTTCGCCCAAGTCCACCGCCGTAATGTTCAATGTTCGGTCGGCAGCGCCAACTGAACCCTGTGCACGGAAGGTGAAGATATCCACACCCCCCTCAATAGTGTCATCATTGGTATGGTAAAGCAGTTGGCTCAAACTTGGGTTCTGGACCCGTTCCCAATTATTTGTAGAAATCAGGCCGTTCAGGCGAAGTTTGATCTGGAGCGTGTGCGTGGTGGAGATACCGACACTTGCCAAAATCAACTGCATGCGGTTAATGATTTCTCGCTCTCCCAAAAAGCCCGGGGTTCCGGTGTCGACACTGGGGGCCAAGCGAATACTGATCAGCGGAATATCATAGACCACCGGCGTACTAGATGCAGCCAGCGTGACTGTGTAGGCACTATTGGCACCTGCGGTACCCGTAGGGGCAGGAGAAACCATGATCAGATTTCGAGTGGCATCGGTAGCACTGTTCCCAGCTAACCGAGTACGTAAACTCACCTGATACGGCTGATTGGGCAAGCCGTAGAAAGATGCGTTAAACGGGTTAGCGGTTTTAGCGCCAGATAGATTGGCTCCGGTAATTTCTTGACCCGCGATAAGCGTGTTGTACACAGTGCTGGGTGTATCCACCAACAACGCATACCCAAGGGTGCGCCATGTGGTACCAACCCGCACCTCGTAGAACCCAACAGTCTCCGCCCGAGCCGTCACATTCAAGGTGGGTGTTCCGGTCAACTGGACGTTATTACTTGAAGCCGTAAACAAATACGCATTATCTGGGTCAAAGCGACCATCCATAATCACCGATGTACCCCAGTGCGCCAACGCAGGGACATATGAGGGTCGGCCTGTGTTCTGGATCTCATACCGCGCAGGAAGGTTGCCTGAGCGGAGATAGGCTTCGGTCTGGTGGTTGTTATGGACAAACTCATGGGCATATCGAACAATGCCGTTTTGATCCTTAAATCCAAAGCGAACTTTTCCGGCGCCATACCATGCATAATCCATGTATGCCATCTGGATACGATAAGGCCGTAGGTAAAAACCCGAAGGTCCGGTGCCATCACAGCGGTCAATGTTCCACTCACTCTGTGGGACCCGTGTGTCGATTACCTTGGTAACAACAATACCAGAGGTGCTAACCCCACGGTAGGCAGGCAAAATATACAGGTTATTGTCACTGTCAATCTGGGTGACCAAATAAGTCTGGCCCTTAATGACGATGCGATCCCCCGCTACTAACTGCGACGTAAACCGCGTGTTTGTACCAATCAGTAAACTGTCCCTGAAGGTGGCTGCACATGACCCGCTGATCTGGGTGGTTGCATTACGGCGGCAAGCGTACACAGTATTGCCGTCAAATTCAAAGTACAGGCCGTTCTGGTCATCAAAGAGGCCGCACCGTAATGCGCTGTTAGTCCAGCTTTGGACATAAAACTCAGGTATGCCATTAGGTCCTGAGTTCGCATCACTGTCCGGAGCTCCCGCCAATTGCATAGTGAACGTGAATTCATCAACAACTGACAGAACTTCGTGTTCGCCATTCCAGTAATCGACTGAACTGGTGGTCAATGCGCCACTCATGACAACAACCAAACCGGGATCTAGGCGGTGTGGGTATCGGGTAGTAACCGTGGCGACGGTCCCCACAGAGCTCATGTTTTCAACCGGCGTAGAAGGTTGGAAGTTAACTGCGTAACTAACCTGAATACCCTTGCCGGATTGATAGCGGAAGTACCTGCGAGTCTGACGAATCATCTGACTATCAGGGTTTTTACTGGGTATGAGCTCCACCCCACCATCGTAGGGACGGTGTAACGCAGAACCATCCGCACGAATAAGCAGGCTTGTGCCTAGCGCAAACTTAGCACCGCTTACGCTAACTGCGGCTGCTTCGGTAAGCTCCAATTTTCCTGCACTGTTCACATAAGCAATAACATGCTCATACACAGCGCCAATGCTGGAGTACCGAGTCCATGTGTTCCCGACTCCAGCCGTAGTAATATCGATTACGTTTGTATTGGCCTCGGCGTCGGCAAAAGTGGGGTGTAAGGTGAAGTAGTTGGCGTCAACTAGGCGGACGTAGTAAAAGCGACCATCGACTAAAGGCTGTATAGGCGTCGGGGCTGAATAAACAATCATGTCCCCCGTGCTAAAGCCGTTATTAAAGCTGTAGAGCGTATTTGCCGCCGTGTTGACGGAAGTAATAACACCCGTAACTGTTGTTGGCGCTACAAGGAACGAAATTGAATCGCCGTTTTTAAAGAAAGACGTGAAGTTTGTGCCAACCCCTGTCACCACAACTGATCCGGAGGCAAGATCCACGGTCCCGGATCCGGTAACATCCCCTGCAATAGTGCTCGTCGTCAGAGACTGATCTTCGTCAGGGGCAGAGGCTAAAGCGATGGCTACCCCGTTTACGGCATCATCTGCGGTCAACGCAAGGCGGAACCAGTCTTCGCTAACCCGAATAACATAGTAAACCGTGGCAGTAGCCAAGGGGCTGATGGGTGTAGTAGCGGTATAAGTTACAGGCTGAGCGTCAACAAATCCATGCTTAAGATATAAAAGAGCATTTTCCTGTAGGTTTACGGAAGTTGCAGGGCTGAACACCAAGTCACGCTGAGGAATATATGTTGTCGCAGCCATTTCAAAGGTGGCTGAGTCAACATTAGAAGTAATGGTGTACACGCCGTCAGCAGCACCGGGCGCAAGAGCCTCCATATTTTGTGTACCGGCCCCTGTGCTAAGCAGGTCAACGACAGTACTTTTTTGCCATGTGCCAGAACCGGCGGAGTTACGGGCTGTGATTTTCATGCCGTGAGGCCAATTATAGCTATAGGCGCTAGACCCCATATAATAACGTGGGGTGAGTGTGGGGTATATATAAGGGCTATTTACTCGTCCCGCATAATAAATAGCGCCATTGCGTAAGCCGGGAAGCGGGGTATCACTTGTATAACGAATGCGGTCCCCTTCGGAAACATTTGTTATTCCCGGGAGATACACATACCCCTGAAAATAGTTGTGATAGCCGGTGTTATGCGGGATTGTTACTGAATTTCCATCCAGCCCTGTTGGGGTGGTAGCTAATTGAAACCTATTTGCCGTAGCATTAACTACATAGTATGGTTGGCTCGCGACAAGCCCGGGGATGGGGTTGTTGCCCAGTGGTCTGTATGAAACAATATCCCCATCGCTAAGCCCGTGGTCCACGGCGTTAATGTAGTCGCCCTCTTCTGTTGCGGCAACAGCGTTGGTAAAATGAAGATACCCATTAGACAACGGGGTGCTGGTGTACGATTCCGTACCGTTGCTATTGTATGGAATAAAGCGGAGCCGGTTTTCTCCGACAGTTTCTACAGATTTCCAAGAAGTGGACCAGCCGGAAGGATTGGCGGTGAGATAGGGGTAAACCATATGTCCGGTTTGCAGTTTGTGACCGGCTACCCACACAGTGTTGGCATTGGGATTAACTGAAACTTTAACGACTGCCCCAAAAGTATTGCTGGTACTAAGGGCGCTAGTAGCGCCGGGGAAAGTTCCGAAACGCCAATAGTTATTGCCTGTATACCTAGTTGGGTAGTATGTCTGGTAATTTTGCGTAAGGTAACTAGAATTGAAAAATACCGTCAAACCACCCATTGTGCCGGTTGTCAGCATGTACCGAGAATTTGGGTCCAGCCACTGGTCGATACTGTTTATGTATGGGAAATAGAAATAGTTCGCGGTAGTAGAATTAGAGGTAGCTTGATACGCTTTGGCAAAACAGCTTCGCAGTATCGGAGTGTTCGAGGCGCCTGAGATTTGATAGCGTCCGGTGCTGGTGGGGGTGCTTGCTAGATAAAAGCTATAGTCATCAATTTTGCGAAGATAGTAGTATTGACCATCACTTAAACCACCAATTACTGGGTTGTTTACGGCTGCGAAATAAACAACGCATGTCCCATCCTCAAAACCATGAGGGGTGGGCGTTGTGATTGTGTCATTCACAGAGTCAATAATAGTTCTGAATTCCAGTGGAGCCCCTGCACCGGTCTCAAAGAAATAAGCATCTTCTGGTAGCCAATTATTCGGGTCCCATGAACCGACGTTCCAGTTTCCGGTTTCCCCCGTGCGATCGGAATACCGTATAAAAGTGTTTTCTAAGAAACTCCACGTTATATAGGTGTGAGAGCCTGTGTTGATCGTACCAGTGAGGTTTACAGGGGTGCCTGTATATGCCACGGGATCTACCCCGGACAGTTGAACCGCGAATCGGTCAGCGTTAGCCCGAATGGCATAAGCGTGAAAACCCAACACGGTGCTGTTTCCGCCGCTTAGGCCGCTAGTCGAAATCGTGTTAGGGAAAACAGCGGTGGTATTAGTGGTGTTTCCGACGCCCCACATGAAAAGCCGATCGCCGGAACTAAAGCCATGACCCTGAACCCAGATAGTATTCGCTAATGGATCATAAAACACCGGCATTAAAAAACCGGTGGCAGTCGTGCTGGTGAAATCAAAATTACTGCCACCAAAGGTGGTCTGGAACGTATATGTGTTTGTCCCTGTAGATGTTGCGTATAACGCGCTGCCATCCCCCACCGAGCCCGTGTTAAGCTGCTCCGCGTCTGTGATTACAGTCATGCCGCCCACAGCGCTGGTCACTGCCATGTATGCATAGTCAGCGCTATCAGAAGTAGGCAGCGCCTTTGCCGTAGTCACTACATCCGTAGTGTCATCAATACTTGAAACTACTTCCACGTAAGCAAAGCAGGATTTCATCTGGTTCCCGTTGACCCCACCTGAGGTCAGGGATACATCCGCCCCACCGGCAGTAAGGCTGAGGGAGAATTCATCCGCACTAATGACTTTTGCATAGTACGTTCCGGCGTCGCTAAGCCCGCCGATCGGTGTATTGCCAGTCTGAACAAGATAGACATAGGTTTGACCATCAACTAGGCCATGACCGGCCAAAGTGATTGTATTAGTCCCGGTGTTTACCGTGATATCGTCAGACGTAAAAAACGTTCCAATGTAGGGGCGCCAGTTCGCCATCTGGACGGGGCCTAGAGCCCAGCCATCATTTTCCCCTGTAGGTACGTATGCACCAGCGGACATCACCTCCGTTATGAGGTTAGCTCTGGCTGTGTTAGCCGGTTGCACTGCAGTAGCATCAAATGAAATGGTTTTAGTTCCCAAGCTATTGCTTAAGAAAAAACTCGTGCCAACCGAGAAATTGGTGGGCGATTTAGTGGACACGGTCAGCGTCGATGGGTTAGCGTTGTCAGTGGTAATCGAGCCTAGGTCACTCAACTGAAATTCAGTCCCTTGGTAAACGCTGGCGATAAAAATCTGCGTATAAGTGTCAAGGATCGAAGCCGTGGAGGGCAAGACATCTTTTGCAATGTACTGAAACGACAAAGAACTAACAACCTTTGTCACCACAAAAGCGCCATTGGCATTAACTGCTTTTGTGCCTTGAACAAGAATGGGATTTCCTACGGAAAGGCCATGCGCCTCTAGCGTCGTAACGACAACAATTGAGCTGCCCGTTGTCGAGGTGACGTCCCCGAGGTCTAAATCCTGATCGCCGTTTCGGCTGTAAAACGTGGGGATGTTCCGTACCTGCTCCAAAGTCTCCCATTTAGTGCTCTGCAAACCATACTCAAAATCGGTGTCGATCAGGTTCTCAGGCTGCGATACACGGAACTTGGAAACGGGGTCAGAGTATGTGGGGCTGGGCTCAAACGTCTGGTAGTCTTGCTCGATAAAAATTTGCAGCTTGTCTCCACTCGACATCGCGCTACAGTCATAATCAAGAACTATAGTGGTTTTTTCGTTCGGGTAATCAAACGTGATGTTTGACATACCGTTATAGCCGTCATTAAAGACATAAATCTGCTGCTCTGACTGCGCGTTTGTAATCAACAAGAACCGCTCGCGGGCATAAATCCCATCAATTACGATCGTGTTGGTGCTAGGGGTAAACGTGTAGTGATGGAGCAGTTGTTTAGCCATTGTTCTTAGTTCCCGAGAGCGATTGAATATGCTACAGACTGGTTGCGCGACACATACTGTTCGGCAGGGGCTGTAATAAATACGGTTTTTGGACCACCCGAGAAGTTTACTGGGGCATTTGCATTAGAACTACTAAACACCGTGACTCGTGTCAAAGTGTTTGCGGCGCTGTAAGTACCTAAGCCAACTTCCCACTGATCCGCGGTTTCATTTGCAATTGTATAGTAGGTGGCATCGCCAACCGCCATAACGGACGCAAAGGTCTGGAACCCATCCACCGTACCTGTTAAGGTGAAATCCCCTGTACCAGAGGATGTAGAGGATTCTTTGACTCGATCCTTAACAACTAACGGCATTATGAGATCCGGATAATAGCGTCGGCAGGAGTAGCGGCAGGGAAGATAACAGCAAAGTCACCAGAAGAAACTGACTGGTCCCCGCCGAAATCTAGAACAGCAATCGCCCGGTTGGCCTTTGAGCTGTTGTAAATTAATGCGCCGCGTGTCACAAAAGTAGCGCCCGTCCAAGTGGAGGTGTTGAACGTTACAATTGCCGTGGTTCCCACAGCGGAAATCACTGCGCCTGTCAAACTGTTTCCACCTGCAACATAACCAGTGCCTGTGACCTCATTCAGCCCCGTGTATGCGGTTGTTGCGGCATCTAGGGTCGCCGCAGAAGTGTACAGCGCAATCTTAATTGCGTCCGTGTCGATATCATGCACGCCGCCCATAATTTCCGTTTTGAACGAGGTACACATTGCTTGTGTAATTGCCATAATCTACTCCTAGGTAACTTCCATTCGAGCTTGACCGGACCGGTAAGCATCTTGCCTTTGTAGGCCATCGCCTAACCGTTTTGCCATTATAAGCGATTCGCCGTATTTTGTGTTATATAGACCAATGAGGTCCGCCTCGCCCTTCATGTATGTATACGCCTCTACAAGGGAACCGTAAAGAAGGGCCATGTCCATGTTATCCCCCAGCCACGTCCGCCCGCCAGCTACAGTTGTGATTGACTCTGGGTAAAAATAGTAATGCAGCTCCATGGTGTACGCAACATCCGGGACGGGGCCTACAATGAAGGTCAGCTCCTTTGCATCGTTTGATTGGGGGCCGAACAATGCATAGCATTTCGGCTTACCGTACGTAGATGAAGAGCTCGACTGTGGGTAGACCTCGCGGACGTAATTGACGTCCTTATTCTCCAAATAGGTGTAGTCGCCCGTGGAGGAGATTACCGCTAAAGAAAACGGAGATAAGAAATCGGAGGGGCAAGAGAGATAGGGGGTAAGCGGCGCAATAGTACCTGTCACGTTTTTTCGCAACGACGGGAATTGAACCGCATTGTGGATACGTTTTTCTGTCTGCGTTATAAACGTATTTATCGTGGCGGTGCTAAACGTATATTCCGTGTAGTCCTGTATGGCAGTTACGAGTTCATTGTATGTCACGTCATCTTTTCCTTACGTAATGGTGACGGAAGCTGTCCCCACTTCGCCACCCATGTTAAGTTTTTGCGCCACAGGAGCGGGCTGCATCCCAACGGAAGAAAAAGCAGAGGCTCCGGGAGCCTGCGCGGACACGGTCACCAACGGCGTCTGGTCCGGTCGTGCGTCTCGAAGAGCAATCGCATCTGAAATATCGCGTTTAACAAAAAGCTGTGGATGCTTTGTTTCGTAGCACTCAAAACACACCTTAAACCCTGTCCACTCTTTTCTGAGCGTATTGAGCTTGTACTGCTGACCACAGCGGTCACAGATACCTAGTGCATGTTTCCCTTGTGCATATGCCATTATTAGCCCACACTGATTTCAGGAGTTAAATAAACACTCGCCGTGTCGCGATCCTCTAACGCGGCCCGCATAAACTCTTCCTCGTACAACTGCTTCAGCATTGGGGTACGATCAGGTGCCTTTTTCAGGGACAAGTAATAGGCTAGACCAGCAGCCAGCGCTGGGATAAATCGGAACACCACGTCCGCGTTATTACCAAAACCGCCTGTGTCTTGGATGCGGCGCACGGCATAGTACTGGAAAGTATACGACCCAGCAGCATCTGACGCCGGGTAGATAAATAAAACAGGGGTGCTGGTGCGCTGCAAAAAGTATTGAGAGGGCCTACCCTGCGTCAACTTATCGGGGATGTGCAGGTATTCGTTTTGGCTGATTCGGTCAAGCGTCACGTCCTGCTGCGTGCTTCCGGAACCCGTGCGAACGACCGCCGATAAAATATTGACAGTGTCTGCAGGCAGTTCATACTGGGCCGTGCCGGGAACAAGCGCCACGGACCGCTGCTCAATTGTCCACAGATTTAAGCCCCGGTTGGCCCAGTCCATAAACATTAAATTTAAAGATCGACGGCCCGTGCGCATTTCATAGCCCGTGCGCGTTTCTACGCCACAGCGCTCATATGCTTCTTCGATAAGCTCTTCAAAATCTAAATTAAATGTCGCTGTTCCTGAAGTAGCCATAGCTTATTTCCGTTTTTTAGTGGGGACGCGAACTTCTTTAATAATCTTGTCTATATCGGGATCCCGGCGAGAGGGGGTTACTGCATCGCCAACACGGTTGACGCTGCCACCTGTGCCCTTTTTCGGGGGGTTTTTCTTATCTTCTTTAGCAAATTTCTTGCCTACCGATACAGGAATACCGACCTTTTTAGCAAATTTAGGGCTGTGTGCCACAGCCTGCATCAATTTTTGCTGTTTTTTACTTGTTGACGGCATGGTGTTTTTCCATTAATCGATCTAGCTTTTCGTCTAGTCGATCTAATCGATCTAGGACGCGGTTGATATCCGCATGGACCTCAACTTTTGTTACATACTCTTTAGCTATCTCTTCGCGTGTGCGATTTAAAAGAATGGACAAACGGGCTATTTCAGCCGATTTTTCTCTTAAAATCCAACCGCAAAAGGCTAGGATGCCACTTAAAATAAGGTTCCAAAGCATGATATCCATTTCAGCACTTCCACGCTCTAAGGCTCTTGTTTATACGGCTGTGCGGGTCTTTGGCTGTCTTTGGGCTCGTCAACTTGGACTTCATCCCAGACATTCTGGCGCAAAAGGACTTTCGCCGTGCTGCGTCTTTCTCTGTCTTTGGCTTGGGCGCGGGTGGCTTGAGCCCGGGTTTCCCCGGGTTCTCTTTGTTGTAAGAGGCTCGCCCTTTGGCGTTTAGGCCGCCTTTGGGGTTTTTGCCTTCTTTCCTCGTCCATGCCGCTGACTTAGACATATCAACGCAACTTAAACTTACGTGGTTTTGCCATGCCACAGCCTTTTACAACCATGCCGCCTTCTGAATA
>Ga0208644_1000706_pt1 | contig 29688 bp, 35 predicted proteins | sample VirMetDEL_Nov_18_FD_184517 | JGI IMG/M metagenome (GOLD analysis project Ga0208644, IMG submission 184517) | Aqueous microbial communities from the Delaware River and Bay under freshwater to marine salinity gradient to study organic matter... | ecosystem: Environmental > Aquatic > Marine >...
ATATTGATTTAATGTTCTGTACACTTTGTAGCCAGTAATAGATGAACCACCATCATCAACTGGTGCTGTCCAATCTAATTCAATAGGTATTCCAGTTACGGTTTGTAAGTTAGTTGGGGGTTGTGGGGCTGTTGGGAGTGAGTAAGTTACTTGTAAAGTGGGGGTTATTTCTATTTCTTGACCTCTAATACTAGATGTTAAAACCTCATCATCTAATTTCATTCCTAATGCAAACCAATCTGTTGAGAGATTATTTTCTAATTCTGTGTCAGCATTACCACCCAAATCATTTACCCCAGTTCCAGTTGTACATTGATTAGTATTATCAACATAAACAAGACCGTTTGTAATATCTGACCATGTTTGAGAATTTGTATTTGTTGAGGGTTGATTTGTTAATTGAACTATATCACAATTATAAGAACCATAGGTAGTATCAACAATATCATATTCAAACTGTGTATCTGTAATAGTAGCAGAATCAGGGATAGATGATATATCCCATTCATACCATACTCTAATACAATCGTACGAATGGGCTGTATTGTATGTTCTTACATACCCATTAGATGTAGATGTACTCCCAATAGTGTTTCCATTACAAACATTATCCCCACTTGTATCATAAAGTGATTTTGCTGAACTAGGTGTTGCCGAAAATGTAGGATCTATTTCCAAATAATTAACAAAGTCACCTGAAGCATAGTCTAGATTTACTTTGTAATTCCCATCAAAGAAAATGTTCACATTACTCAATGAATCAAATCCGTCTTTGAAATCATAATTTACACTTTGAGCAATTTCAAAGACTTGAGCCTCATTATCTTCCAAGAATTGTTTGTTAAAAGATTGACCGTTTAGTTCGGCAATATTGAGAGTGTTCTCACCAATGGTTATACTTTCCCCAGTATGTACAGTTTGTGAGATTCCAAGTGGCTCATCACTCTCATTCCAAACCTTGAAAGTTTCTTTGATTCCACCGAAAATATCCACCTTTAATTCTTGCACAAACTTTTCAGTTTCCACATTAACAAAGTTATCAACATAATATCCAGTTTGATTTCCATTTGATATAACGTTGTAACTTGTACCATTGACATTTATAGTTGAACCTGTACCGTTATAACTGAAAAATATTGGTTGATTTTCTTGACCAAACAAAGTCTTGGTACTTGTGATGAATATTCCATTATCACCTTGTGAATAATTAACCAAACATTCTTCTTGGTTCACTACCATGTTTTGCCAGTTGCCATTAACGTTGTAACTTGCTACTGAACTGACACTTGGGATTATCTGATTTCCATCAAACCCGTTTTCGTAAATGGAATAAGAACAACTGGGAATATCATAAATGAATCCACCAACGCTGTTGCTTCTAAAGATTATTTGCTGATCATTGGCTTGTAGAAAATAATTTTCCCATTCACCATTCACCATAATTCTTTCAGGGTGTGAAGTCCACTTTGCCTCACCAATGGTAAAATCTTCAATCAGATCATAATTTTGTCCAGTTGTTTCAACGACTTGAGCAAAGGCTACTGGTACAAGTCCAACTAAGATTAATGGTATCACCAATAATACCGATTTCATTAATCACGACCTCTAGCACTCGCTGTCATTATTACTTTGATAACTAGAATTACAATACCCAATGTCGGCATTAATGGAACAAGATATTGTACCGTATCCTCATTGGTTTCATAGATAGTCATCCATGCCGGATTAACAAAGTTCTCAAAGGCTTGACTATCAACTACTGTAAAGAAAGCACCAAAGATCATTGGCATTAATGTAAATGCAATACCATAAGTAATTACGAAAAGAATAAGCGATAGTCCAAGATATACGAGACTACTCATAGACTTTGTTTGAATTACGAGTAGTTAAACTTTTGACCTAATCGAGATGAAAAAAAGGAAAAAAGAAGTTATCGTTCTAAGATAACATTCTGACTACTGTCAATACAACAACTGCTGCAAGAACAATCAATGTAATGATCAATAGATTGTAACCAGCTTGACTCTGTTCATTGTTGTTTAGACATTGTAAAGCCCAACCGGTTGATGAAGCTGGTGTTGTTGCGTCATAACCCTCTAAGCCTGTACAATCAGTAGCAGCTCCTCCTAAGATGAGTGTACCAATTCCTAGCATGATGGCTACTGCAATAAATGCACCAACATATCCCATTAAGGAATTATCTACCATTGATTGAATGGAATGATTTCTGATATATAATGATTCGACAAAATCGATAATTGTTTAAACTTTATTAACCAAACAAAGGGGGGTTACCCCTCTGTTTGGGTTGATTCACAAATATAGAATAATCATTACAGTATATTAAGGTATAAACGGTTCTAGGTATCTATCATTGTCGATACATTCCTGAATGATTAGATGGAGTTTGTTATGTTGTTCCTCTGTTAGTTCATTATGTTTTGGGAATCTGTCAGGTACTTTATCATCTTGAACATAGTCATACAAAGTATCACATGACCACGAATTGAAAAATTCCTGATCCATTATTACAAACTGCCATGAGATAATGATTAGTGCTATTACAGTTGGTACTGTAACTATTCCTGAAAACCTCCAACGGTAATATCGTTTTAGATGTGTTGTTACTTTGGTCAACTTCTCGTACGATTAACAAACGCATTGTAAAAGTACCCTCCTACAATTACTGCTGCAATTACAAATCCAAACGATACCCATTCGTCAGGAAATATCTGTGTGCTAAAGGCAAAGAAGAATACTCCAATAATCATGGCATACAAACCGTTTTGGTATTTGACATATACTGCTAAGATTAATACTGACACTAATGCTACTGCAAACCATCCTCCGGTAACATACATGAAACCGGCTGTGGTAGCTCCGATAAAGTCTCTGTCATATCCACAATTTTCCCACATTTGTACACCGGCTGTATAATTCATAAAACATGGTTGAGCCGAGTCAGTTGTAAATTCAGTTTGAGCATAAGAAAAGTCGATGTTACCTAATGTCATTATAATTGTAGAAGCAAAGACTAGGGCGATGTAATTTACTCTATTAGGTAACATCTAATTATTAGGTGTGAATCACTCGTTAATAACTATTCATGGCATTGGCACTCACATTTGCCTTTTTTATTCTTACAAGTGGTATGATGATAAGAAAAACAAGCTGATGAGATCAATTCTCTATCTCAACGCTGTCAACCATATCTTGCATACTAGAAGATAGTTTGTTGTAATCAACCTCTCCTGAATTAATGGCTGCCTTTAATTCCTCCGGAGTATAATTTGCCATGATCGAAGCGTCAGAATAATTCACACCTCCGGTAGCCGGTGTGTTAAATCCTCCGGTGGGAGATGGTAATCCACTCAACCCATCTCCTATTGTACTAATGCTATCTCCAAACTTGAATATGCCATCAAACATTCCTTGCTCATAGGCAAAGGCTACACCAACTACAAGTACAACAGCAATCAATCCAATAATAGCTACTTTCATGAAACTGTTTGTTCCTTTGAGTGGTGTGTTTGTAATCTTCTTATGCTCATTGTCTAGCCTTTGGATTCTTGGAAGTAACTCTCCTAGAAAACTTGGATTTGTGGCTATCAAATCCTCCTGAATAAAATCAGTAACTTTTCGTACAGGAGTTACGATACTGTCAACATCAAGTTCTGAAAGATAGTTCTTGATACTTCTAACTTCGTCAGGGTACTTACCCTCTTGCTGTCCAAACTCTTGAATCAAATCAGATATGCTGTGAGGATTGAAATCGGCTTTCTCACGCTTTCCTAAAACCCTTAACACATTAAACATCATGCGATTTACTTTTGGTAATGAGTTCTTTTGCAGCACTATTTCAAGTTCCTTTGTTTCGGGTTTGATTGAATTAAAATGAGTAGTATCATATTGAATAACCCTAAATGATTTTTCTAGTGTAACTCTGTGAATTAATATCCTAGCATTTTTCAAAGAGAAAGCAAAAAACTTGCCATCCAAATCGGCAACAAAATAATCTCCTATGGTGTGTTTAATGGGAACATAATGAAGTCGATCTTCGCTGTCGGAGATTTCAGCAGTAATGTATTTAGAAGTAAGTTTATCCCTCCCATTAAGCACACCCATAGGCTAATCTAAAAATCACGAATTATTAAGTATTCCCCCCTAATCTTGGCACAAGTAGGGGGGAGTCATTTGGAAACGAGGATGTGCTTACACAATGACAAAAATAATTTAAGAAAATAATAGATAAAGTTTCAACGTTTTTTTATTTCTCTACCGTTTTTGTTGTAGGTATGATACTTACCGTTGAGGTGTGATTGAGTTCTGTAAGAACCATCGGCATAAGTATAGATTCTCTTTTCACTATTCTTTGAGAAAGACTTTGTATCGTCTCTAGTATTTCGTTTATGTTTTAGTAGTTTTTTGTATCTCATGTTACCAAGTCCTACAAGCCCAATATCTTGCTTTAGTTTTATCTCTAGGAGGATCAGTATCGCATTTATGTCTAGCACGAAAAGATTTCTTTCTGTCAGGTCTATCTCTGTTGTTCCTCATGTTAGGATCTCCAAATCCTACTTTCTTTACTCTGTCTCCATCCCTGACATAGACTTTGTTTTGTTTGTTTTTTAATTCGGGAGCTCGTGTTGGTTTGTTTAGTGTAACTTTTCTTCCACGATATATTGCCATCTAAAACTTATCCTGTGTCTTTTCCCAAACTGATTTGCCTTTTTTCTTTTTGTATGTTCTTGATAGAGTTCCACTATAACCCATTAATCACACACATCCTTTGGTTTTACTTTAACTTGTTTTTTGAATTTTGATACAGGAGATGGTTTAAAGTATCCGATTCCTTTTGGCATATTAACCTCAACACATTATCATTTTTAAAGTTTAAACAATTCTAGGTCTTTTCTTTTTCTTTTTAGATTTGCTTTTCTTTTTGGCTGTTCTTATAATTGCTATGTTGAGCCATCCTGAATACATGAATGGACTTTGATATGATATTATTTATGATTTAAACAATTTATTGCCTGACGCTTTGGCTTCGGCTTTCTTTCTCTTTCTAAATTCTGTAAAGGTTTCCCCTCCCATAGATTCGGCTCGGTACATATTACCCCATTCGATTTCCTTTTGATACCGAGTAAGCCTGATTGTGATCTTACGCTTAACCAAGAGTAATCTTAAAGTATATGCCACTTTATATAATATCTATGATTCCGGAGGGCACACCGAAATACAATGACCTTATCGATATAGTAATTCAAGCCTCACAAAAAACAGTTGATGTACAACAAAAAGACGGTACTATAACTAAGGAACAAATACTCGATGAGGATACAGTATGGTGGAAAACAAACTCTGTTGCAGCAAATACATTTGGTAGATTTGCTTTTGAGTTAAAAGAGTTGGAGAGATGTGCTTTGAGAGCTCCTGACAATATGTGTGAGGAGAGGGCTAGAAATTTGGGTTATGAAATTATGGAGATTGGAATATCTTACCGTAGAAGTATAGACGCTAAATCATCAGAGTCTCAAAGGGATAAACAAAACTCACAGAGTACATTGATTGATAAGATTAACAAGAATAAGGTTGAGAGAGTCTATACCATGAAAGATAAGGTAAAGGGATCTCTCTTTGATAGTATCATTGGCAGAGACGCAGAGAGGGATAGTGATAATGATTAACGTTAAGACTCTGTACAAACTCTCATTAATTGGATGGGGATTACTTTGGTTTTCAGGTGGATGGCTTACATTAAACGCAATACTTGGTACTCCTAGATCATACCTAGACGCTATTGGAATTGGCTGTGCTGCAATAGGTTTGGTAATAGTGATAAAGACTTTGGGAACAATAAAGAAAATAGATATTGAGATTGATTAAAAATGTGGGATGAAAGAAAGAAAGAAAAAAGTTACCTGTTCACACAAAAAAGAATGATACTTTTAGTGGGTGGTTGGTTCGGGATTGGTTTCTGCTCGGCTCTTATACTTTTTCCATGATTTGATACCAAAGTATGTCATAGCACCGATACATACAGGGTAAAAAGCCATTACAATATCTGCTAAACACATGGGTTAAACTAACAATATTTACTAAATAAACTTTCAGAAATTACTTTTTTTGTGCCTATCTATGCCTAAAAGTTCTTTTCCCACATCTTCTTTAGGTCTTTCCAACAGGTGTTTTATAAAATTAGAATTTTTAAAATATTTTATGTCAAGAATTATGGATTTAACGGAGGGATACCCTATAACATCACAAAACAAACATTGTATTCTATGTAGCGTGTACATGAATAAAAAACATTTACATTTACATCATGTCTCATATTTTCCTGAAAATGTGGTATATACTTGTAAAGATTGTCATGGAGAAATACATCGTGCTTTCAAAAGGCATAAACATTTAGCACCAAAAAAAGGAGACGCTGAAAAATTCTATGGTATTGCTTGGAATAATAATTCATTGTTTATGAAAAGAAAAAAGATGAATATAGTTAATGACTTAAGTGTTTAGAAATTCTTTTCCCACATCTTCTTTAGGTCTTTCCATGTAGGGTTTTTGGTATTTACCTTACGCTTTTTGGGATGTTTCTTTCCAAAACAATCTGCACAGATACCGGCTATGAAAAAGGATTTGTGGTTAAGACATTCCTTACAGAGCCTATTCAATTAAAACTCCGTCTAATTTCTTTTTCATCTTGGTTACTGTTGGTGTAAAGTTGTAATGGAGTGCTAAATCCTCTAGGTTAATTGTTTTCATCTCTAAGGCTTTGTCCAAATATCTCCTACATGAAACATAGTTCTTGCTATAAGTATTGACTCCTTGTTCCTTTAGAAATTGTTTGATTATTGCTTTGACCACAGGAGGGCTATATTTTTCCTCATACTCTTTGATGAATCTGTCAACATCAATATCAGAAGCCTCCTGATTAGCCGATGAGCAAATACTACAAATTGGATCTAACCATGCCCTAGTTGGAGATATTATCATACGGAGTGTTTGATTATTGTAGAACAGTACAGGAATAAACGGATCTCTCCATTTGTAGGCAAATGTCTTTTTATTTCTCATCTTTGCAGGAGATGGAAAATATTTTTTGATAACTCCTTTCTGTCTAGCCCTTGAAAAGAAATCTACCAACCCCATCATCTTTGTTCCAACGATACCCTCCATGTTTGTATCCTCCTCACTTCCAACAGTAAGAAATAATCTAAAGTCAGCCATTCTCAAATATTTGTCCAATCCTTTAGAATAGTGATAATTGTAAATTAGAATAATTTTAACATCTTGTCCTCCCTCCAAATGTCTAATCTTGGTTACTGATTCTTTTACCTTGTTAATTGCTGTCTTGTTATGTTTTGCGTCAAGAAAAGACACATCATCAAAAATCAGGATATAGTTACATGGTTTGAGATTTTTCAAAGTTTCCTCAAAATTCATTAAATCCCTTTCATAGAATTTTTTGACAGCCCACGCAATACTAGATCGTTTATGGATGGAATGTGCCAATGCTTCGGCTAGTGTTGTTTTTCCACTATTCATGTCTCCAACTAGACCGATTCTTGTAACATCGATTTCCATACTCCAATTTACAATTTCATCAACTGCTGCAAGAAATGACTCATTCCTTATCATGTTCTCTCCTTTCCATTTTACAATCGTTGGTAAGAATTTGTCTTTCTTTTCAGTAACCTGTACAGATACTTCTCTTTCAATTAATGGCATTAGTCATTCTCCTCTCCACCGTCAATCTCCTCTGTCCATTCTCCACTCTCTTTATTCTCTCTATAATCCTCTCTGAATTGTGATGATTTTTCCTCCAATTCATTTACAAAGTTCCACGCCCATTGAGTAGCCTTTCTGTCATAAGCTGATCGGTCTTGCAGCCCATCTTTACGTCTTGGTGGGCTTGGTACTACTCCCAAAAAATAAGGCTCTTTTAATTTGGTTTCTGCTATTATGGTCTCTGTAATCTTACAATCCTTTTTACATTTTTGACATATCCATACCTTTGTTGATTTGGTATTAGTAATGATACCCTCTATCATTGGAACAATCATATCAAATACCTTAATTCTGTTATAGTCAACCCATGTTTCACAATGGGTACATTGTGCCTCGCTTTTGACTTGGGTTAGTTTCTGATATTCTATGTCAGATACGATTACCCTATACTTTAGATTCCCATCATCATCCTTGTATCGAGGTAGTAGAGAGTTCCAACTGTACAGCGATCCAAAAACCTTATCCCAATTCTGTGAGGCTATGCCCTCAATTGCCCCGTTCCTATGTTTGATGAACGCTGTATTTACGTCAGGAAGTCGGCTCTGCATATCCTCTATTTCCTTATCTATGCCTGACTTTTATAATTTCCTAAAAGCTCTAAAAGCTCCCATTTTTAAAATTCTTTTTTTATTTTTTTTTATTTTTGTTTCAATCAAAATACTTTTTCAAAATCATAGAGCTTTTAGAGCTTTCCTGTACAGGCTTATCCCTTACCTCTGTACAGCCTCACTTGTTCCTCTCTTTTTGCACCTCCAAAAAACCAAACAAACCCTTAGAGTGGAAATTGAGGTCTAATTTTTAGGCATGATTTTTAACGCCTTTATTTCGTGTCCATAAAAAATTTTTTGGAAAATTTTTTTTCAAAAATTACTTTGAGAAATTCCAAAGAAATTTTTTAAAAAAATCTGTCAAGAGTCCATACCGTTAACGTTTGGTTTTTGGCTATTTCGTTATTTCCTATAATTTGACACACAGAAACACCTGACAGATAGTATAGTAGGATTTCTTAGATAAGGGAGAATAAGAAAAAACTTTGTTGTTTGATTAAATTCTATAAGTATGATTTAGGCTTGATTCAAGCATAGTATTCTTTTGTCTCAAAATCGTTATTAGATTAACAAGATACTTTGGTAGTTTAAGGGGGGGGGGTATTTGCTAAAAACTATAAGGTAAAACCAATAAAATCGATAAAGTCCAAAATAAAAAAAATCAAATTTCATTTATAAAGAAAATAGAAAATAATGTCAAATTTGTCATAAGGTATATTACTAAGGACAATTATCCAATAATATGATTCACAACACAAATTGGAAAATTTCAAACGACTTTCTAAGTCTAATTTCCAAAAAACAAAAAGCCCAAAAATTAGGAGTTTTTTTACCAATGTCTAATAACAAGGGCTTAATTTTAGTAGGTTTCACAACCGCTAAAACCGGATTCTCACAAAGAGAATTTCACAACGGAGGTATGAAAAATTGACATATTTCGAAACCTTACTAAATGAAGTCTCAACCGGACACTTTAACGCCAATTACAAATTAATTGTAATTTGTAAATTGTCATCTAGTCCAAATTTTACAGAGACTAAAGAAAATCTCGCCATAGAGTTAAGCCAAAACAATAAGGATAAACCACACCCTTACTTTATGACACATAACACAGTTTTCGATGTGTTATCAAAAAGATTAGGTTTAGTTGAAAAAATCGATAATTCTTACAAATTAGCCGGTAAGCTAACACCTGATCAAGTAAAAGAGATCAAGAAAGCGTGTAAAAGCAAAATGGAGACGATGGCATGAATTACCAAACCCTGTTGGAGTTGGAGTTACAACAGCTTGAAGGTCTCTTAGAGAGTTTGAGAAATCCATCTTTAAGTTATGGAGATTTCCAGAAAACCGCTGAATTAATCAAACGTGGCTTAGATTTCGCGATAGCCGATAAAAAAAGGGAAACTGTACAGGAATGATTAATTTTGCACCTGCTGTACATGACCAGCCAGAATTAATTGAGGCTGTACAGAAATGACTAAAGGCTGTATAAGTATGAAGCAATTCATAAACGCTGGTCAATACCTAGAGCAAGAAGTTATCCAGAGAGCCAAAAAAGGAAGCCCACATTTTTTTAATGAGGATACAATGCGGTTTTTCGCTAGTCGAATTAGTGAGTTAATGTGGGCTAGTGGTGATCGTATGGGCTATAAAATAAATCCGATCTACTTGATAACATCCGAAGCCGATAAAGGATATTATCAGCACAAAGGAAGCATTAGAGCCTACACAGTAAGGGTTATTGATATTAATGGAAATATTAAGACCATTGGAGACTTTCAAGGACATCCGACATTATACGAAGCAAGAAAAACGATTAAAGAATTAATCGGGGAGACTTTGATAAGATGACTAGACAAGATATAACAACCAATCAAATAATTGATTTGATTATAGATAAGGAAATAGATGTACAAGAGGAATTATTGTACACAATTAGGCAAATAATCCCTAAACTAGATCAATCTCACAAAATAACAAGAAAGCTACAACGGATGTTTAATAATATGGATGAATCTGTTGAGGACTATCTAATATTGTGGGAATTGGAGAAAGAAACCGGAAAGAAATACGATGATCTAAAAGACCAAATAGCAAATAGGGAGACTCAATTTAGGGATAAAATCTTATCAACATTTTATATCAATGGTGTAGATTCTTGTAAATCAGTAAGATTAAAGAAAAAATTAGAATCTCTGTACACATCACTCGATGATCTCCTTGTAACAATAGAGCAATTACACAGCCTCAGAACAAGTTTTAGCAATGTGGAGGAATTGGTTTGACTAGAATAAACAGAGACCTTGATAAGTGTGATTGTTGTAACTCTGAAAAAACAAGCATATCATATTGTCATGTTTGTCTAAAAGATGTTTGTGATGATTGTAAAATCAACCACGCTTTGTATCACTTCGATAATGGCTCTCCGGATTGTTCGGATTTGCTTCGTGATGTTTTAGGAACTGAAGCATGACTCAATACCCAAACATCGATAAAGAAATTTACCCTGATTTCGTGATCAATGTACAGAAGTTAAACGATGACGATCTTTTGCACCTGTTAAACGATTGGGTAAATGCGTATCTACTCGATGATCTTAAATCAGCTTCAGGACACATTGAAGTTATCACAAACGAGATCCAAATACGCACAGGTTCTTTGAAATATGAAATCTGCTGTGAGTGTGGGTGTGCTGTTCCGTTGAATAGATTAACCGATCATCCTATAATCTGTGGAGACTATGCCAAAAATGACTAAAGAAAAAATATAATTCATATTGGGATAAATCACAATGAATTGTTCATTTTGTTATAATGAGTTAACAGAAAAAGAGCTAAAATATGGCAAATCTCTTTTATTTTCTATAACGTGCCAAAAATGTTATAATAAATATTTGAAGGAGATAAAACAATGAATCAAAAAGGAATGACTAAAGAAAAATTGTTCCATTGTGTAGATTGTAATGTATCAGCATATACATTCAAAGAAATCTATGCTCACACACATAAAAATAACCATGGATGGACTTCAACAAAAATAGAAAATATTCCCAAAGATGGTATTTGGATTATTGGATATTGTGGGTTTGATAGTGGTTGTTGTATGATAGGCGATCCATGTTATCAATTACCTAATCATCCAGAGCATAACATTGTACAGGATTGGGATATGTTCTGTAAATTCAGGGATGAGACAGATCACAACCCAACAGAGTTAGGTCTATCAGTTATTTTTTCAACCGGTGGAGATGGGTCTTTTCCTGTGATTGCAAAAATAAAAGATGGCTCTATTCAATGGGTAAAAATCCAACTTAGCGGAACAACGAATTATCCTGATTTGGAATTTAGTACACGCCAAATTGATATAGTCGAAACACGCAGAACTAAAAATTTAACTTGGAAATGAAATTATTCTATGGTATGAGATATCCAAAGTCTTATACCTATTCGGAGTGGATGAGATTCAAACAATTCATTCCAAAAGAGATCAACGGTAAAAAATACTATATCGATGTACAGGAAATGATGTGCAAAAAATATGATATTACTATTACTGATTGGCAACCCAAACATATCAGAACCATTAACAAAATCAATAAAGCAACCACAAAAATACTAGATGGACTTGATAAAGGAATCAAAATGACTAACACATTCGTTAAGGCATTAGATAGTCCACCAAAGAAAAAACGGAGAAAAAGAAAAACTTAGCCTATTTCTTTTTTTTATCTTTAACGTCTATTGTTCTGTAATAGGCTTTTCTCGATGATCCGCTTACTCTAATTTTTTTCTTCATGGAATAACTCTGTACAGGAATTATTTATCTTTTCAACAATGTTAAATAATTCTAATAACGATTACCAATAGTGAGAGCAAAATCAAACTATATCGATCCAGAGCAATTCAAACTTATTATCAATAATTTAGGCTCGTTAAATTTACGCAAGTGGTCAACTGTCGATGTTGAATTTTTATTCAAAATTTCTTATTGGTGTGGTCTCCGTATGCTGGAGGCTACCAAATTAAAAAAGGAGGATTTTGATCTAGTAAATCGTGAGGTTTATCTTGGTCTCACAAAGGGTAAAAAAAATCAATATGCCCCTATTCCTGTTCCTTTCATCCCTGAACTAAATCAATACCTATTATCAAAACCTAACGGTCAATTACTCCCAAAATGCAACCCTCAAATCGTTAGACTATGGACTAGAAAGTTAGGTAAATTACTTGATATACCGGCATGGACTACTCCACAGATGGAGACAGGAGAAAAAACACGCACTCATATTTTTAGAAAATCTATCGCAAAAGATATGCTCTATGGCACACATGGGCAGAAAGCACCATTAAACGTTGTACAGAAGCATTTACGACACTCTGATCTCAATACCACCTCCAAGTATCTACAAGTAAGTATTGAGGATGTAAAGAATTATTGGGATACGACAAACTGAAATAGTGGCTATCATCTTTATTATTGAGGATGTGGGAAATAATTATTCTTGCAGTAGCAATAGGATTCGAGTTAGACATTGATCAGAACCAAGTAGCATTGGATGATCTGTTAGTTGAAATCACAGAACAAGAGGAATTGGTGGCAAAGGCTGAAGCCTCTGTACAGAGAGTAACAGATGAATTTATTCAGGCAAAAAAAGATGTTTCAAAATCATGGGATAACTTTTCAAAACTGACAGAGGTTGAAACAAAACTAAACGAGACTCAACGATTCCTATCAGAGCAGAAAGAAATCCTAGAGGAATTACTGATACAGAAATCCCAATTACTACTAAAGATTTCTGAAAGTAAAAAGGCTCAACAAGTAAAGGAAACAAAAGAGTTAATCTCCAATCAAGAAAAAATGATAGGCATAAAACTTTCCAAAACCTGTACAACAATGCTAATGAATAATTTTACCACTAACTGTCCAAATTATCAGCAGTTGGAAATCCTAGATACAAGTGATAAAAGTATCACAGGGGATTTTGGATGGGAGGATGGATTTTACAAACGACATCCTAGCAGATATGTCAACAGCCAAAATTGGTATGCTCAATATGATTTCCCAATAGTAGTAGTTGATCCCCCAAACAATATGGAGATACCAACAATTACAATAGAAAACAACTTTGATAATTATTACATGGAGGATGTTGAACCATACGGATATGAGATTGAAATAATCACAATAAAGTTTGCCAATGGAACAAGTTATGAGAAAGCAATAGGAAACAACCCAATCAAACCAATCTTTAATTCGAGAACTATTTACCATGATAGGTATGTCGATAAATGTCAAAAGGCAACAATTAACGCTGATAAATGGGAGTTACTTTTGGCTGACACAATAAACTATTTGAGAAATAGATGTGATCCATCATCAACATCATTTATTGAAAAAGAGATTATACCATTCAATAGTACCTCAATAGATGTAAGAACCTCTCCTAATTGGATGGACATAAAGTATTGGGAGAGTATATCGAATCATTGTATTTTTAAATTCAGGGAGTGCCAATGAGACTATCCTGCAAGGGTGGATGTAGAAAATCAACCCTATTGAAAATCGGTACTGACTATCAGAAAGGAGTTTTCAATATGTGGTCAAGAAAGAATAATGCCTATTGTAAAGTATGCTGTTATGCTTTGGTAACAACTCAATTAAAATGTCCTTGCTGTAACAAAGTATTCACAAGGACACCAAGAAATACTTGGGCTAGAAAAAAGGCTGTTGAATTTGTTATCAGATATTGAAAAAGAATCTAAACAAGATAAAGAAAAAAGTATAAGATACAAAGCCCAACACAATTAGTTTTTTGAGCAGTTTTGGAGACACCCGATAAAGCCATCCAAACATTTTGAATTGTGATTTAATCACAGCGTCTTTACATTTATCACAAGAATGGTAACCCTTTGTCATTTTATCAGCACCAAGAAGTGTGGTTGAGTGGCATGGTATTGGTTGTTCTTGAATTTTAACCTGCCTTGAATAAAATGAATCTCATATTTTCCATACAACAAGTGAAACCATTTTTGGTCTGTTTTAGATGGCAATAACATTATCGAAATACCCCCCCTATCTGACTCTGATATTGCCTTTGATACAAACTCTTTGAGCAGGGTGTAAGGAGGATTGATGTAATTGATCTTTTTCCATTCAATGTTTAGCCCATCCCATTGAGGATTAAGAGGGCATGGATCAAAGAGTTGATACTTTTGATACCCCCAAATAGTCTCAATCTTATCAAACACTACGTCAGGGGTTACATGAATATCTGACTTTGCCGGAGGCATATAGCTCATTGTTTATCCTCCAAGTAGATTCCTATTGCAGCAGAATATGGACTAGGCATATTTGGTTTGAATTTGATTGTTTCCTCATTAGCCAATTCTTTATCCTCCTTTATTCTAAAACCAAGATAGGCATAGCATTGAACCTCATCAATCCTAGTTTTGGTTGGTGTTGTTCCTACTATCTCATCAAAGACTTTGGAAAACTCTTTCTTGTTTTTGGATTGCCATCCCTTTTTGATACAAAAAGAAAGCCATCGGTTGTAAGGCTGATTTGATTCAACTCTTTCATCAGCACCCATGACCACATACTTTGTAACAAATTCTCTAATCCTATTACCATAGAGATTCCAAACTTCCTTAACTGTACTAATATGCATTGGATGGTGTATCTTTTCTTGATTATATATCCAAGTGGCATTTTTACAAAGATAAGTGATCAATCCCTCCAACTGATCAGGAGTGGAAACCTTTTCCATGATTCTCTTTACTTCGGTTGTTTGACCACGATGGGTTTTATCAATTCTAACGATATGAGTTCTTGAATAAATGGCATTAGCGTCATCAGTATTTGGTATCTCAAAAAGATCATTAGCCATAAACATTAACCTGCTCATTGGTCTAAACGTGGTTGAGTGTTCATAGATACCCCTTGCTGTTATGCTATCTTGTGTGATCCATTTTTTGATAACATCAATATCTTTAACAGAATCGGTGTTAACATCCTGATCAATATTTACCATTTTTAACGCTGCGTCTTTTTGTGAGGTCATATCTTTGGCAAGAAGTTGTATCTTTGCACCATTACAATTATCCTTACCGAGAACATACTCCACCAACTTACAGAGTTGAGATTTGCCTGTTCCTTGAATACCAACTCCACCAAACTGTATATCAATTCCATTATACGGATGGAGACACAATGATATAAAGTCATAAAACGATTGTTTGTCTTGTGTATTTGTTATGATACTTGATACTATTCCATCAATATCTCCATAACTTGCTGATTCGTTAAACTTGTGAGGGATTTGTGTCAGGATAATATAATCAGGAGAAAACTTTGGACTAAATACCCCACTCTTTATATCATAAACTCCATTAAGTAAGCACTTTCTGTGGATGTTTGATTCGATGTCATGCCATGAAATAATATCACAAGAGTCTTCAATCATCTTTACGACTTCTGTCATATCAGAATTTTTGGACTTTACTAAAATCTCCCTTGCTTTTCTACGGATTAGGATTTCAGCGTCAGAGGAATAATATTTGTCATTAAAGAAAAGCATTTGTCCTGTAAGTTCTAACTTTTTAATATAGAATCTACCCTTGATCCATTCGGCAGCCTCCATTAATTGTGATTTGTCTAAAAGAATGTCAGCCTGACTTTGACCTAAATCAAAGGCAATTTTCTTTATCTGTTGAATGTAATCACTATCTGAAAAAACCGTACTAATGGCAACGTCAATCTCATTCTCATCAACCCTGTATCTTCTGCACCATTCAAGAAGTGTTTTGGTAATGTCAATTATTGAAACAACATTCTTGACAGTAATGAATAATTTTACCATCTCTGTCAGGGTATAGACGGATGGATTGTTACCCATGCCATGATCCAAGAAATTCTCTAGTCTTGATTTGTCATGGTCTCTTTGAAGTTGATCTTTCTCTGCCTGAATTTCCTCCTCACTTCTTTTATCAATAATTACACCATGTCTAATGTTATCACATTTGCAGGGCTTTACACAATTCTCATGGTTGTTTTTCTCACAGTATGAACATATCTCTCTCTGTCCATGATTGTCAGAAAAACAAAGGCAATTTTCATCAGAGCATTTATCATGCTCATCAATAACACAATGGGAACAATTAATCTTAGTCATATCATACAGCTTTCCCCACAATAATCCTCATTAACTTCAATACCATCTTTAAGAAAATCATCAAAGGTTTTTTGATCTGATATGTCTTTGGTACTTGATTTGTATCCCCATTTATTGTAACGTTTTGCCAATGGACTTCCATAAAGTTCAATCTGTTTTTCTAACCACTTTATTGTGTTAAATGCTAGAGTGTCATATTTTTCTAACAATTTAAGATCCCATTCTTCAGCATGAGCTCCACAATAACATTCCCCTGATCTATTGAGCCATTCATAGACCGGTGTTTTTTCTAAATCATTATCAATAAAATAATCCCATATCTGACTACCGTTTTTGTAAAGGAATGGTTTTACATAAGGTAGTCCTGAATTAAAATCCAATGGTTTTTTGGTATATTGTTTAATCTTATTTCTCATTCGTGATTCCTTTTTTCTTACTCCGGAGATAAAACAAGCGTTCTCTCCTGACTTTATTTTTGGGTATAAGAAATAATACCAAGTATGCATTTTGAGATAACCCATCCACATTGAATGATTACCTGCAAAAGCAAATCCATATTTTAAAACAATGTTGTAAAATCTTTCTTTCTCACTAGCCCATGTCATGTGTATTTTCCATCCTCGTTTTTTGGCATAGTCAACCACAAATTTTCTAGTGGCTTGTGATCCTAGACCGGTGTTGGTATAAACTATACCGGCAAAACGATCAGGATAATTCTTTGAGATAAAATCAGCCACACACACCGAGTCCTTACCACCTGAAAATAAAACATAAAATCTATCATACCCATATTTTTCAATCACTTCATCCATGATCTGATTAGGTGTTTGAGGCTCATACCATGTTAGACTTTCATCCATCATTTTATTATCTCCTGACCACAGTTAGAGCATGGATAATTTACTATTCTCTGTCCACACTTCCAACAGTTCTTTTTGGTATGTTGATAAAAATTAAACATCATGTCTCCAAATTATAAAATCCGGTCTTTCTGTTATAAATAATTCTAGCACCGTTACGCCTTAGAAGTGTAATATGTTGTCTAATTGATCTTGGAGAGCAATTACAAAAAGATCGAATCATTCCAATATTAGCCGGTTGGGTTGATAACAAATAATGAATCTGTTGAGCCTTTGTTGGTGTGTCTTTTACGTTTGAAGTATGACAGGAACAAGTACATTTGAGAGTCTTGTTTTTACATCTGCCATGAGAGTTTCTAAAACAAGCGTAACTCACGTTACTCTTTTCTAAGATAACTAATCGTTGTGGCATGGGCAAGTACAATCTCCTTTTGTACGGTTGTTTCTACCTTTACAGGCGTTATGTTGACTATTCCAACATCTGTGAGAATACCCATTTTTCTCTGATACTAATTCAATCAAGATGAATACTCCCTGAAAAATACTTTCCACTTTCCTTTACATTCTTTTAGTTTGTTGGTAACATTAAACACCATGACTTTTCCATTCCTTTTGTTTAGGAAATCCTTTATGGGTTTTTCGGCAGCCCAAGAGTTTGTTTTCATTTGCAGGAAATATAGTTCGTCTTTACCCCAACACATTCCATCAAAAAGATTCCATAAATCTGTGGCATAATATCCTGATGGTTTTTTGTAATCTTGTGTAGCCTTTTGGGTATAGATGAGATCATTCCTAGCAGTATGTGATTTGAACCAAATCTCATCAAAGCCATACTCTAAGAGCATATCCCTTACCATTTTGTTAGTAGCCCTCATTCTTGCTCTGTTATGCACTAGCAACAACAACTCCTATGCTTAGCACCACAGATTAGACATTTACGTTCTAAATAGACAAAATGTTTATCGTGGCATATTTGACATAGGAAAGTATCTGATCTATTTACCCATAGAGAATTTACATTATCAAATTTGTATGCCGGAGTATTCCCACATTCAGCACACTCACTCATTTACGTTCTCTCCATGAATTATTATTTTATGCATTAGATAGTTGACTAGAGCATTTGGACTTTCAGGAAAAGTCTTGGTACAATATTCACAGTTCAACAATTTTGCCCTCTCCTACTCCTAATGATATTTTGGTAGAATAAAAATGGGTATTAGGAGATTCCTTTTTCATCTCCCAATACATTCGTGGACTAAACATATCTAGTCTCCATGTCTAAGTGTAACCCCATTACAGTTTGTTCCGTTCTAGAGGTTATAGACGACATTATGCTAGACTCTCCTGTTTTGCCTTTGGCTCTACGTCTTTTAAAACGTAATAGTCATTGACTTTAGGATTGTTGGACTTTACTTTTTCAGTAATACAATGGATATAATTTCCTGTATTGATACTTGCAGTTAGTTTTGTCTCAACAATGTTACCGTTTGAATCGGGTTTATAGAATTTGCTTGTGATTGCTTTTCTAGTAGTATGGAAAACTGTTCCATCATAATCTTCTTTGATGGTTAGTTTTACTCCTAGACTATCATCATAGTCGCTTCGTTCTACTTTAACGATTGTGATTGGTTTGCCATCTATTTCTTTTAGACTTTTAGAGTCTCCTTGAAAATCGGCTATCTTCATTAGTTCATTCAATTCATTTACACCTCCTCTTAACTTCTGTCAAGTGTAATAAAAATTTCTTGCTAGAAAAAGTCAAGATCATTATTATCAATCTCCTTTAGTTCCACTTTTACAATACACTCGTATCCCATTTGTCTAAGTAGTGATTTGAGTTCCAATATTGCCACGTTGTTATCTTGTAGTAATGAGGTTTTATCCACAATTCTTTTTGTGATAATTTCAACCACACTCAAAGTCATTGTGAATCCCTCTCAAACTTTTCAAAGATTGCAGCCCTAATAAATTCAGGATAAGATCGGTACTTACCCATAGGCATTATCTTTTTTTCATACTTGACTTCTAGTTCTCTAGGTAGTCGGTATGTTTTCCATTCATTAACCTCTGTTTCCATGTGTCATAATTGTCATAGGGGTATTTATGCTTTTTAGTAAAATCTTATTGACTAGATTTTTACCTTAACTTTGGTATCTCTCTTTACTTGTTTGGATACTTGTTTGTCTCCAAAGATAACAGCCTCTCTCCTGAACAATCCAACGATACTATCAAGTTTAGATGATCCCAAAAATTCAATACCGGTATCACTTTTCTTTTTACCCTTTTTCTTTTTACCATTATCAGGAGATGGAAGTCCACCTACAACCCTACGTCTAGTTGGTACGATTGGAGGATTGTCCAATTTGGTTTTAGCCTTTGCTTGGAATTTGAACATTGGTCTTGATCTTAGTTTAGGTCTTTGAGGTGTTGGTGTTTTTAGTTGTTGTCTTGTTCCTAGTTTTGGAGTTTGTTTAGTCTCTAGTTTTGGAGTTACTTCGGTAACAAGTTTAGGAGATATTTTTGTTGAAAGTTTTGGAGATATTTTTGTGGTAAGTTTAGGAGATACTACTGTGGTAAGTTTTGGAGATATGATTGTTTGAGTCTTTGATATAATCTCTGATTTTGTTTGAAGAATGTTTTCAGCCTTTACCTCTACTTTGGTTTGAGGTTGCTGCAAAGTAATTTCTCTAGGCTTTACTGTTTCTCTCTTTGGGAATGTTGGAATGATAGTTGTCGATGATACAGTTTCGGCAGCAGTTGGTTGACTTGTACCTGACAATCCACCTGTGGAAATCAATGGATCTTTACTTGGTTCAGGATCACTTAATGCTGACTTTTTCTTGATAATGATCTCTCCTTTACCTTTACCCAAACTGATTTGAGTTGATTTGAATGGGCTTTCCTCTTTTACCACTTGAAGCAAAGTACCACCTTTGCCCTCTACCTCCCTTAATCCTCCCTCATCTGATTCTGTAAATTCTCTAGGCTTTTTGAAATCTCTAGGTTTGTTAAAGTCTCTAGGCTTTGGTGCTGTTGTAGGTCTAGTAAATGATAATGGAGATTTACTTGAAGTTGGTAATCCGAATTTTGGATTCTCGACTCTTTCCTGAAATTCCTTAAAGGCTTTCATACCTGTCTCGATTCTTCTTGATGATTCAGGAACAACTTCTCCTGTACCCGTACCTAGTTTGATTGATGTGTCAGGTCTAAAGACTCCTTTTCTTGGTGTAATCACATTTTCAGATATTGTATCTTGGAATCTTCTAAATGCGTTTAATCCAATTTCAGCTTTTGAAGTATATACTGTTGAGACACCTCTACCAACATTAACTGATGTGTCAGGTCTAAAGACTCCTTTTCTTGGTGCTGATGGTACAAAGTCAGGAGGCTGTCTTATCAAACTTTGAAAGTCCTTAAAGGCTTTCAAACCAATGGCATATTGATTTGTAGCAATTCTACCTACTGTACCACCTAAACTAATGCTAGTTGTTTTCTCGGCTGTCCTAAATGCAGAGGCAGTATATGGCTGACCACTACTAGCAGTTAATCTTTCATAAGTTGGATTCACTCTTGGAGATTTTACATTCACAGCAGTTTTTGTAAAACTCATTGGAGAGTATCTTGGAGATTGACCACCTGTCATTATCTTTTCATAAGTTGGATCAACTCTTGGAGACTTGAATGACACAGGAGTTGGAGATGTACCTTTAACAGTTGACACTCTTTCAACAAAAGGAACATCTTTGTATTTGATAGCAGTTCTAGGTACAACATCTCTGTATGGAAAATTACCTGTGGGTTGAACATCATTAACCACTAACTCATCTACTTGGAATTTCTTGTATCTTTTTTTATCCAAAATTTCTTGTCCAATCTTTTTGAGATCTAAGATATTAGCTCTTGATACACCTCTAGCAGCGTCAGGAATTTCCTGTGATCTTAAACCAACTGTATTGATAATATCACGATCAGTTTCAGCGTAAATTTCATTAGCCCTTGAAATATTTTTTGGTTGAGGTTGTGGTTTTTCAGAAGCTAGTTTGATTTGTTTGGCAATATCTGACTCACGTTGTAATCTTTGGGCTGTCTTTATTTCTTGTAAGATGTTAAGGTTTGGAGGTTCAGGTGCTTTTGAGACAGAAGTTATTCCCTTTAGTCTAAAAAGAACCGGACTTTGTGAAGCCTCATTAATAGCTGTAACAGTTGCCTTTGATACAACACCATAGTTAGGTGCGATAACGGTGTCAGTAATTGGTGCTTTAACTAACCTTTGTGATAACGTACCATAGTCAGATGGCTTTGGTGTAACACTAACAGCAGCCGGTTCAAATCCTTTTGGTAAGTCTATCTCATTTGCCCTAGAGTATCTAACCAATCCTTGTGGTTTAGCAGCCACTTCGGTTTTAACAGCAGCAGCCACTTTAGGAGTTATCTTTGCTTCACTAATTGCAGCAGCAGCTAGTGTTGGTGTTATCTTTGGAATTAACTTTGGTGCTATACCTGTACCGATTCTTCTACCAATATCATAGATACTTTTACCTGTGGGTACAACTAAACTTACTACCTCTCCGGCAAAAGTTCCACCTCCGTATTCTCTTATGTATTGTTGAGATTGAGCAGATACCTCACCCCATGATTTGAATCTATTATCCTCAAAAGAGTATGGAAATATTATTGCGTCTCCGGTTTGTCTTACAGGAGTTACAGTATATTGAGTTGGTTTTCTACCTAATGCTTGATCAACTAATGGTGCGACAGTTTGTTTTCCTAAATTATCAAGTGTTGATAATCCCTCAACTACTGATCTCGTTACACCAATAGGAAATTTCAATGGATCAATTATTTGATCCAATACAACATTACCGGTTTTAAATTTGGCTGCCTCATCTAAGAATTTTGATACACCGATTTGAGCCTCCTGTGTTGGTGTGGTCTTTGGTTCAGGTCTAAAGATGTATGATAAACTACCGGCTACTGTTTGTACCGGTTGATCATATCTTGCAGCAAATTTTTGAGCTGATTCATAAGTCTTGAAACTTCTTTCTTTGCCATCAGGAGTTGTAACTGTGAACATTGGTTTAGGAGGATAAAATGATCCCTCTTTAGTTGGAGAGATTTGGCTGATAGCCTCACCTGATAGTAAAGGACTAACCATACTTTTGTTTGGCTGTTGAGCCTTGAAAGGATCTGTCGTTGTTCCTGTGCCAATATTAGATGAGATTCTTTGTGATGGTATTGGTTTTGGTATTGGTGTAGGTTTTTGTAATTCAACCATGTTGTAAGCTGACATTACACCTGATTTGTTTAATGCCTCAACATCGATATTGATTCCTAAATCTTTTAGGACAGCAATGTTTGTTTGAGTTCTATTATAATCTGCAATTTGCATTTGTCTTAACTTTTCAGCCTCTCCTGTTGTTTGATAACCAAACATGGCTGTCTCTGTTGTAAATCCAATTCCAAAGTCTTGAGCTTTGGCTGCTGTACCTTGTGCCACAGTAACACGATCAGCCACATTTGTTCCAATGGTTAATGTTTGTGAAACCATTGTAGCACCTATACCAGCTCCACTCTCTAAAGAGCCTGTACCACCTAATCTTTGTAATTCAGTTACTTGGGCTGCTTTGATTTGTGCGTTGCCTGAAGCTCTTAATCCGGCACTCATTCTGCGTGAGGCTTCAATATTACGTCTATCAGCCTCTACAATTTTTGAATATTCATCTGAACTTCCACCAAAGTAAATGTATTCGGCTCTACCCAAGATTGTGTTATCCCATCTACCTCCACCGGCTGCCTGATAAGCTGATTCAAATCTTTTGTATTCTTGGAAAGCTTGTTTGGCTTCTGTACTTGCTGTTTTCTCAAAAGCCTCTTTACCATACATTGTCTCCTTGTATTGCCATGCGATTTGCTTGTATTCTGATTGAGTTAACGCACTAGCTAGTTTTGCTTGTGCCTCCTCATTTTGTTGTCTTAATTGATTAATAGAATTTTCAACTGACTTGTACATTTCAGGACTACCTTTACCGGCTCTAAGATTTCTTTGAATTAGTTCTGATCTTTTTTGAGATAACCAAGCTTCCTCAATTTTTAATTCGGCTTCAGCCTTTGCCTTTGCTTCGGCTTCAGCCTTTGCCTTTTGTTCCTGTATTTTTTTTGCCTCTACTTCTTCTTCTGCTTTTAGTCTTTCCAACTCTGCTTGTTGTTGCTCGTATAATGCTAGGTCTTTTTCATATTGTGCTTTGGCTTCCTGATATTCTATAATTCGTTCTGACTCGTATCGTTGAGCCTTATCTTGAGCCAATACCATGAAAGTTTATTCATTTGGTAATACTTAATTATTTAGCATAATATGGATAAGCATGGCTGATATATCACTCCTAGAGTTCATTGTTTATGGATTGGTATGTTATACCGGTATCATAATGTTGATCATATCAGCCTTTAGAGAAAGTCCTAGCACCGTCTCGCAAAGTATGGTAAGAGTCATTTGGCTCATACCATCAATTATTTGTGCTTTCCTTTTAGCGTCAGCCGGACAAACAATTACACTTTATGATATTGTAATTGAGACCGATGATGGTACAGCCGGTAGCCATGCCGGACTAACAGTTACAGGACATGAACATCACAGTATAACTTTACTTGCACCTGTTTGGGTAACATTACATTTTCTATTCTTTATCGTGATGTTACTGTATGTGATAATAAACGTGCTAATGTTATTTATCAAAAGAGACTAACCAAAAACAAAACTCACAAGTTTTGATACACTCTAGCCCATCACATTCTTTACAGTTACAGATCAAATTCCTCTAACGTATCCAATGATGGCTCTTGCCAATAATAATACATACAATGCGATAAACAGAGTTACCCAAATTTGTGGTACGCCAAACAATAACAAGATATGGAAAATATATGTTCCTGTCATTAACTCAATAAGTTCCCAAGCTACAAACGCTGCACTTGTGGTAAATGTTTCTACTTTATTATAATATGTAGAGTTGCCTTGAAAATCAGCACCTACAATGTTTTGTGTTCTTGTGTTAAACTCTCCCTCCTGAATATAACCAACTAATGCTGACTCTATTGGCTCTCCGGTTACCGGACTAATCATTGTAACTCCAAAACTAGAAGCTACTGTATATTGTACCCCTAGCATTGAAAAGCCAATCGCATACATAGCTATTATTATTGTTAGTGCTTTGTCAATCATCTAGTGATCCTCTCTGCACCGGCTACGCCTAACACAATTATCAAAGCTATGATACCTATTATTCCCTCAATATCTCCAATCAGATTAAAGTATCTAGCTCCTCCCATAACTACAACAAACATACCGATTCCTATTGCCGGATGGGTTCTGTTAAATCCAATCATACCTATAATACCAACAGCCAAAATTATCAAACTGACACCTCCAATACTATCACTTCCTCCAAGTGTACCATCAGTAAAGTCCTTGATTTGTTGAATTGAAATTATAGAGTCAGTTGTATTATTCCCTACCTCATCAGTTCTAAGAGTGTATGAGGCTGTTATTGTGTTATCGGTTGTATCATGGCAATCAATCTCAACTATGTTACCGGCTGAATTGTTAATTGTAAATTCGTGATAAGCGTCAACACCGTCAAGTGTCTCTGATATTGATGGGTATTCTTGTGTTGTTCCTAATGCCGGTTGACTAATCTCACAGTTTAATTCTAAAGCCGGATCAAATGTTGCAGTAATAACATTAGTAGTATTGTCTAATGACTCCATTGTGAAAACAATGTCTCTAGTGTCAGGAGTAGCTTGACCGGATACTGTAATATCTCCAATCTCAATTTGGCTTGTAACCTGTCCGGTTACAATATTACCCGTTGCATTTGTTCCATGAATTGTAATTGGTGCTACTCTAAATGAAAACTCTACGGTAGGATCAAAGCCTGAAATCTTTGTGTTAGTATCCTGTATGCTACTAGAGTAAATCGTTTGAGGTACACCGGCAGGGGTTGTATAGTTTAGTTGGTATCCTGTGAAAGTACCATAGAGAGTTGGTTGACTCCAATTAAGGACAAACTGAAGCAAGTTGTTTGTGGTTACTGTCAAATCAGTTACAGCGTTAGGAAGATAATATGTTGTCATGGAATAGGTGTTGGAATAGTTTGACTCTCCAAATGGTGTGATTGCAGCCACACGATAAACATAGACTATGCCTTGTGTCAATCCGGTATCAGTATATGTTGTATTTGTGTTACCGGTGTCGGCTACTATTGTGGCATAAGCATTACCAACACCGTCAGCCCTCTGTATGTGATAGCCGGTTACACCGGTAGATGGGGATGGTGCTGTCCAACTCAAATCCATGTTACCGGTTATGGTTGATGAAGCTGTCAACCCTGTTGGAGCTGGAGGCAAAGTTGTGTAATTGATTGTTGCCGAAACACCATCCCCAATGCTAGACAATGGCGTGATACGGTAATTGTACTCAACCACAGGTGATAGTCCTGTGTCGGTGTATGTTGTAACGATTCCAATGTTTGCAGATAAGACAGTAAAGCCTCCTCCAACCGGAGATTCTCTTTCAAGTTTGTATCCGGTTACAGGATAGCCATAAGGAACAGCAGCGTCATAATTTAGAGTGATTGATGATAGTGTGGATGAGGCTGTAAGGTTTGTTACAGCGTCAGGTACACCCCATACAGTTTCGTTTAATGTATTGGATGAGTTTGAATCTCCAACGTTATTTGTTGTAACTACGGTAAAGTCATAATTTGTTTTAGTGGTTAATCCTGTGAAAGTGTATGTGGTAAATGTTGTAGTGTCAACCTGTATCCCATCAACAAACATCTTGTAAGTCGTGATGGCTGAACCTCCGTTATCCGGTGCTGTCCAATTTACAGATAATGTTGTTGGAGTGCTAGAAGTAAATGCCAAATCAGAAACAGCACTAGGTACTGTTGGAGTACCAATCAAATTACTAGGTGATAGATTACCCTCACCTACACCGTTAACGGCTGACGCTTTAAAGTACCATACCCCTGCACTTGGTACTGTGATGTTTGATGGGTTACTGACGTTACTTGCTTGTAGGGTATATGTAACATCATCACTTGAAGTGTAAATATTGTAACTTCCAACAGCACTACCACCGTCATTTAGTGGGGGTGATACGGTAACGGTTACGGTTAAGGGGTTTGGATCAGGGTTGTCGATTGAGAGTGTCAATCCTTGTGGTGCGTCAGGTAGGTTTGGTGTTGTAACTTGTGCAGAATTTGAATCAACAGAAGTACCATGAGTTGATACTGCCTTAACGGTGTATGTGTAAGTACCGGCTGTTGGTACAATATCCACATAACTTGAAATTAGCCCAACTGTTGTTACCAAAGAACCGTCACGCCAAATCTCAAAGCCTGTAAGAGTTCCACTACCAACATTCGTTGGTGCTGACCATTGTAGGAAAACATCTCTAGGTGCTGTGGCTGTGTTTTGGATTGTTGCACTTAATCCAGTTGGTGCGTCAGGGGGCGTACCAGCTAAACCTGTGGCTTGTGCTGAAAAGCCAGAATCACCAACGGCGTTAGTGGATTTTACATAATAGTAGTAAGTGTTACCACCAACAACACCCGAATCATCATAACTTGGGGTTGTTCCAGTTGTTGCAATTTGTGTTGGCTCAGTTCCCATGTCATAAACAGTTTGAATTTCATTTGAAGTTAATGCGGTGGAATCGATAAAGTATTCATCTATTGCACCGTCTAAGTTAATTTTATGACTACCTGAAACTGTACCCAAATCAGTTGAATCAGTTGCTGTTGCTACTGATTGTCCGTTTTGGTATAGTGTCCATGATGAGCCATCACGAGTGAGTGCATAGTGTTGGAAATCTGAAGTGTTGTCAGTTAGACCTGTGGCTGAGATGATTGTTGATTCCATACTGTTTGTTGGTGTAACTGCCAAGTTTTCAAATTCAATTACAACATTATTAACAGAAGAATTTGTGTTATCTCTATCAGAAATGATGATGTATCTAGCGTTTGACATATCAACACCTGACACTGTTGCTGAATGTGAAAGACTGACACTTGTTCTTGAACTGTTCATCAAATCACAGGTAAAAGTTGTTCCGTCATAAGATAGTCTAACATAATTTGTTACACCGTTACTTGTTGTATGAGTGCCAATATCAGTTGAGGTTGCTGTTCCGTCATAATATCTACAATTCATATTATTATTTGCCTGTGTGGTTATACCGATTGCATTTTGAGCTACACCAACCCCACCAAGTGTGTCAGTGATTAAGAACTCAGTTCTGTGTGAGAGATTGTTATTACTTATTTTTGTAATATCAATATCAACTGTCCATGTTTGCAAGTTAGCACCTTGACTTGTATAGTAATCATAATATGCAGAAGTGTCAGTTGTGTCCAAATCCCCATTATAATAAATTCTATTATTTGCAGTATCGATACTTATTTCTGAATCAGTTACAGTCCAGCCAGTTGAAGTTCCAAAGTTAGTTGAGTATGATGGTGCAGTTGCTAGTTTAACAAAATTTGCACTTGTTGTTCCAACATTGAAAACGGCACCACCATTTGAATTTGTGAATCCGAATAGTTTGGTGTTGGTTGGTGGGTTGTAAATTTGGTTTTCTAAAGTTGAACCTGTTTGTTCAAAATTATAACTCATCACTAAATTAGTAGTTGGTACTGTGGTTGTACCACTGCCTGAATTATAAATTGAAGAAATTTCAGAACTTGATAATGCTCTTGAATATGTTAATGTTTGATCAATTTGACCATTCCAAAAAGCCGTTCCAGATGTTAATCGTGCACCAATAAAATGATCAGTGTTTGTAAAGTACCCTGCACCACTTGTCACTAATGATGTATCTTGAGCTTTTTGTACACCATTAACGTACAATGTTAATGTATTTGCTGTTGAATCTCTAACACACGCTACATGATACCAAACCCCTACACTAGATGTGGCTGAATCATAAATATCATCTACCGTAGTACCTGTACCATAAGAAACACAATAGAATTTCCCTGCACTATTCATTCCAAAAAATTGATCACCATTACTACCGTCGCCTGTTTTAAAGAATATATTATCTTCAGTATTAGTATCGGTATTTACCCATGTTGAAAGTGTATATGAGTTTGAATTATCAAATGGGTTTGAGGGTAAATCTACATAATCATTACTTCCGTCAAAATCCCAAGCATAGGAATCTACTTTGCCTGTTGCACTTGTTGTTACCCCACCAATTTGTGTACCGTCTAAAGTTGAATCTCTAGTCAATGCTTGTTTCACCCAACTACCAACCGTAAATGAATCAGTAGCGTCAGGCAATAGGCTAGATGTTACTTCGAGGTTTGGTGTGGAAATTGCGTCAGAGATTTGACCTGTGGTTGTTGTTCCAGCATTTGCTGTAACTGAAATATTGTTAGTTGATTTATCTGGAATTATATCTTCTGTTGTGGTAGTCATATCATTATAGAATTTGATATTAGAAACTGAACCGATTAATTCTGAATCAGAAAATCCTTGTATACTGGTCACTTTGATATACCGTAATCCTGTAAGACTAGACGGAATTGTTATTGTTTTTGACTCTAATAATGTTGAATATCCTGAATCAGAATAAAGATTAATTGTAAAAGATGTTGCTGAATCTCTTTTCATTTCAACATAAAGTGTTTCTGCTTGTGCTTGTCTTGTAAACAATGTTGTTGTTTCATTGTTAGGTGCTGAACCGTCAGTTTCTACTGCAAATATGTCAGTCTTTGTATTATCAACTCTAATCATCAATCCCAAAAAGTCTTGTGAATCATTGATGTTGCTATTTATACTTCCAATTCCATGTGAAAAGAAAACATCATTGACAGCACTACCTTGTGTAACTGTATCAATGTCTAACTGTGAACGAATTATCCAGTTAGTATTTGAAACAGTTGTCAAATCATAATATGCTTGTGCTAAATGTGAATTGGTTGACGGTACTGAAAAATCAATTTCTTCATTTGTTGTATCTATGGTTACTTGTGTTCCAGTTCCACCAGTTGTCCATGAACTCGTTGACAGGTCAGCAGTATATGTTGGTGTTGCTGAAACTGTTTCAAATCCATGTAACAACAATTCATTATCAGTAAAGTCAACTGGTGTTGTACCACCATTGTTTGGTAGTTCGGTCATAACATATTGATTTAATGTTCTGTACACTTTGTAGCCAGTAATAGATGAACCACCATCATCAACTGGTGCTGTCCAATCTAATTCAATAGGTATTCCAGTTACGGTTTGTAAGTTAGTTGGGGGTTGTGGG